>CETG01082269.1_pt1 | contig 27294 bp, 23 predicted proteins | sample 361471 | NCBI WGS metagenome assembly CETG01 (sample SAMEA2622696, study PRJEB7988) | marine metagenome | isolation source: saline water (ENVO:00002010), including | reverse complement strand
TAATATCTGAGGATTTTAATTACCTATTTCCAAACTCTAATTTAAGTAATTTAATTACTTATTCAAATATTTTTAAAATCGAGGAATCTATCCAAAGTACTGTAGAGAATAATCAATATAAACAATTACTTTTAATTTCAAATTCTACGTATGATCTTTTTTATTTGCTTTCTATAGAGAGTTTAAGCAAGATAATTACAATAAAGGGTATTCATACTTTATGTGATGATGATGAAATTAAACTGGCTTTAAGTAATCTTCCTGATGATTGTATTTATCCATGCAAAATACCAACAATAGGTGTTCCAGACCAGAAACAAAAGCAAATATTTTTAATTGATACACCTGCTAGAAATTTAGCATTAATGCCAAATGGCTTTGGATATGTGCATGAGTCATTGCTCAGGATAGGTTATGAACATTTTGTAATTGATTTTGACATTATTTTGTATCATTGGTTTCAAATTTCAAGAATAATTGATTTTGATGGCGAAATCTCAATCTCTGATGACTTGGCATTTCCTTCAGATCCATGGAAAGCAGATCATTATGATATTTGGACAGATCCGAATACTGTAGAGTATTTCAGAAAGCAGGCGGCAACTTTAGCAGAAAGAGTTTCATTTTATAATCCTAAAATTATTATGATGAGTCTGCAGCAAAATAATGAAGCTTTTAGTAAAATTTTCGTTGAGGAGATTAAAAAAAATTTAAAGGAAACCTTCATAACTGTTGGTGGATTTAGCTGTTATAACCATGAAATAGGTCTAAGAGCATTTCCTGAAGCAGATTATATGTTTGTTGGTGAATCAGATTTTAGTGTAGATTTACTTATTCCTAAATTAATGACAGGGGATAAACCAAAGAATATATCTGGAATTCTTTCTAAATATGATGATCCATCAATACCATATAAGTCTCAACCACTAGCTCATGAACTGGATATTATTCCTTTCCCTAAATATGAGTGGTATGATTTAGATACTTATAGGAATTGGAATGGATATCAGCTTACACCTGTAATAGCTTCTAGAGGATGTAGATGGGCAAGATGTACTTTTTGTGCTGAAAGATTTTATTGGAGAATAAGATCTGCAAAAAACTTTGTAGATGAGCTTGAATGGCTTGTAAAACAAGGTTGCACCTTATTCATGTTCAACGAGAGTGATCTTAATGGTGCCCCCGAAAGATTATTAGAAATTTGTGATGAGCTAATATCTAGAAATCTAAAAATTAGATTAACAGGTCAGTTGAGAATACATGTGAAATCAGATAAGAAATTTTTTGAAAAACTTAAAAAAGCTGGATTTACATCTCTTAGGTTCGGTGTTGATGCCTTCTCAGATAATGCCATGAAACTTCAGGTTAAAGGCTATAATTCGGATACTGTGTATCAGAATTTAAAAGATTGCTGGGAATCAGGTATTTATACAGAAGTAAATTGGGTTATTGGAGTCCCCGGAGAAACTTGGGATGACATAGAGGAAGGAATTGATTTGGCTATAAAATGTAAACCTTACATAGGAAGAATGGCAAATATTAACGCTCTAATGCTTCTTAATGGATCTGTTTATTGGCAAAATCCTGATATGTTTAATATTGTATTTCACGAGTCTAAGGAAGAATTGTTTAAAAAATATCCTAGAGTTGTCCCTTCAGAAAATTGGCATAGTGAAAAACCTTATATTGATGGATCTGTTAGAAGGAAATATTTTGAACATATTGTTTTAAGATTAAGTGAAGAGGGTTTTCAATTTGGAGAATGGGCTGCTGAAATCGTTAGGAAGTATAAATCTGGTATTGATTTGGCAGATAGAGTTGGCCAAGAGGGCTAAATAATGGCAATTAATTTAAAGGATCTTGTAAAAGAGGAGCCTCCTAAATGTTATCAAGAAAGCTATTATCACTTATCAGGTTTACATATTTGTAAGGAATTTTCTAAAGAAATATATTATGTAATACCAAATAATGAATTTAGAAATTTAAGTGATATAGACATATATAAAAAGAATAGAGAGAAACACAATAGCTTTGAAAGTGCTTTAGAGGAAACCAATCAAATAGTTGAATTTGCTAATACTAGAGGTGCTCAAGATGCCAGATTTATTCAAAAAAGACGTGGCTCAAATTACAAAGTTAATTCATCAGATGATTCAGAGGAAGATCAGATCGAAACTAAAATTACTACGGGGAAGGACCCATTCAGAAGAATTAATATTAAAAATAAAAATATAAAAGAATTCAATAAACGAGATATTAAAAATATTTCAAATAATCAAAAAAAATCTAATTTTAACGATTTACCTTTTAATAAAAATCTCATAACAGATAATTTTTTTGAAAGTAAAGACTCTTTACCAATTATCTTAGAGAAAGATTTTGAAAAAGTTATAGAAATAGATTCTTACATATTAGAGACTGGTGATTGCGGTATTAATGGTATAGATTCCACTTCAAGAATGCCTACAAATTGGGAGGTGTTTGGTAAATTTTTAAATGATCAATGGAGTTTGTTAGATAGACAAAAAATAAAAAAAAATTGGGAAGCTAATGAATCCCGAGTTTATAAATTAAAAAATAAGCCTGTAAAATTATCAAAAATAAGACTTGTTATTAAAGATTCAGAAGTTGGAAATATTGTAAGTTTAAGTAGCTTTAAAGTTATTAATAATAATTATCATTCAAATAATATTCAAATAGAAAAAGAAGATGCCGAGATAATTGCAAAATTAAAAAATAAATTACAAAAATTGCAAAAATTACAAACAATTTTTGATAAATATATTTTTTATAAAATTTATCAAAAGTTAAAAAATTCATCACGATTTACCCCATTAAAGAAAATCTTGACATCTAATCAAAAAGACTTAATTAAAAGATATGCGAAATTGCTCTTCAAATTATTGGATAAGAAATATTATAAATCAAAAATTAAAAATCTATTGCCGCATAAGAAAAGATCTGTTTCAAATGGTTTGTTAACTTATAATAGTGATGGTTTTGAAAACTATTTTCTTGCTAAAGAAATAGATGTCGAAGAAGACTTTGGTAAAAGATATGAGGAGAATGATTCTTATGTATTCCTAGCTAATGATTCTGCAGCAACTAATGAACTTACAGCAGAATTGAAATCTCATAACATCATAAAACTAAATCAGAAGTTATATTGTGTTGTAAAACAAGGTACACCTTTAAGACCTGATGAACTTGAATCTGGTGAACATATAAAAAATAAAGAAATTGGAACTTTTACTAACGAGAGAGATGCCGTGGATTGGATTTACAGTAATTTAAATAATGAGGAAGTTGGAATATCAATAGATAAAGCACCTAAATTAGTTGATACACTTATAAATAAAAATGATATAGAAATAAGAAATGATTTATATTTTTATCAAGGTATGTATATATTAATTCCTTCTTTTTATGGAATAAAAAAAAGATCTTTAGGAAATGAATTGTCAGATTTGAAAAAATTCAAGGAAAAATATAGTCAAGTATCCATAGCTGATGATAAAGATTTTATAAAAGAGATTTTTAAAACTAGAGATACGTTACCTGAAAAGATTAATTATAAGAATCATAAATATACAATATATAAAGATAGTAATTGCATGTTGTTAAGAGATAACTTAAATAAATTAAATTATGATTTATTGAATATAGATTCTATTTCAAAACTAAGCTATGAGTTAAGACAAGAAATTAAACAATTAATATTAGAATTTGATAAACAAGAATTTCTTCTGAATAAAGATAAAGAAAAAATTACTCAAAAGCATAATATAATTAATCAAATAGGTGAAATGTATATTGTTGAAAACGAGGGATATTTTATAGCTATCAGGCATAAATATCTCGAAGGATTTCCTGAAAATGACTATATTAATGATATTGAGACAAGATATGATGTATCAATTAGTGTAATTGAAGATTATTGTAAAAGTTTGCTTTAAATGTCAGAAGATAGAAAAACAATCTTCATAACCCATGCTTTTAGATTTCATGTCCCTTGGAAAAAATTAAATTTTTTAATTGAAACAAGGTTATCTAAATCATATTTAAATGTATCAACACCCTGGCATGATCCATCTTTTGTACCCTTTGATGAATGGGGCAGAAGTATGATTAAAGAGACTTTATTATCTCAAAGTAGTAATGTAGATCTTTTGATAATTATAGAATCCTTAACTACTAAGAAGAGTATGGAAAAATATATTAATTTAGAAATAATAAATGCACTTGATAGCAGTAAAAACCTTGAAATATTTATTTATGCAGATTTAAGTGATGGTAAAGGATTAAGAGAGATATTAAAAGAAAAACTAGATATTAAAGAAGATAAAAGAATTGATAAATGCAAAATTTTTTGCGATCCAATTAATTTAATTACCGCAATAAATTTATGAAATATGCATCAAGAATTAAACTATAATCAAAGCATAATTAATACTAATATCAATAAGATTAATTTAAATAAAATTAGAAATTTTAAAGAAAATATACTTGTCCTTGGAGGTTCGTCAGGGTATGGTAAATCAATTTTTAAATTTCTAAAAAGAAAAGGTATTGTAGTTTTTAAAGCGGGTTTATCAAAATCAAATGATTTAGAAATAGATCTTAGAAAAAAGTCATTTGCCAAAAAACTTAGAAGATTTTGTCAAAAAAAGGATATTAATATCCTTATTATTTCAGCAGCTACAGATTTTTTAGACTTTAGTGATCCAGATATTTTTAATAAAGATTATCAGAAAAATTTGTATATGAATTCATTTTTTTTAATGGACTTTGTAAAAGAAATAAATAATTATAAAAATAATATTAATTCAATTATTGTTTTTACTGCAGAGGGAGCTTGGTCAGGATTCCCTTTCTCACATATAAACTATAATTTATCTAAAACAATTTTAAATTCAATTGTTTTTCATATTAGTGAAGCAAAATTAGTAAATTGTATTTGCGCTATTGATCCAGGAGAGGCTAAAACAAAAATGAATAAATATTCGAAAGAAAATCCAAACAAATGCATACCAATGATAATAAAATTAATTGTGGCAATGAAAAAAATACCTCATGAAATTTCTGGTAGTTTTTTCCATATTGATGGAAGACATCTCTCTTTTTTAAAGAAAGCACCATATAAAAAAATATTAGAATTTCAAAATAAATAATTTTCAAGCAAATAATGTTTTATACTAATTAAATGCAGAATATTTATTATGTAGTAGGATCTTATTCTCATCCTATAGGTTCAGTTGATTATATAAATGCTTTAAAAGTTTTTTTTAAAGAAACTAATCCTCAAATTAATTTATTAATATCTACAAAAATCATTAAAAATGAATTAAATATATTTTTAGAGTCCTTTGATAATAAATATATTTCTTATATGCAGGAATTTAAAATTAAATATCCAAAGACAAAATATATTATTATTTGCACAGAATTTATGCAATTTTATAATAGAAAAATTGTATTTAATTGTTTCAATAAAAATGATTTTAAGCAAGAAAAGAAATTATTTTTAATTGAAAAATATAATTTTATTAATTATGCGACATTTTTTAAATCAAAAATAATACTTAATATAAAGAGGAAAATAAAAACTATTTTAGTAAATAAATTTGGTTTAAATAATAAAGAATCTTTAGAAAAAAATATTGACAAAAATAAGATATCAAATAGGAGAAAAGAGTATCATATGAGAGCAAAATGTTTAACTAATATAATTGATTATTCAGAATTTTTCCTTGGATCCCATCCTGAAATAACAAATTTCATTAAAGGTTTACAAAAAACAGCTTTTGATTTCCCATATTTTATTGATGAAATTAATACTAAAATTATTAATAAAAAAATAAAAGGATTTTATATGGGAGGAACATTGAATGAATATAGAGAAGCTTTTGTAAAAAATAAAGATAAAGCTATTATAAATATCCATACAGGAGATATATATGATAAACATGAGGGATTTTCTAATAAAAAAATATATAAAGAACTACTTATAAAAAATCTTAAAAAATTAATACTTGAAATTAAAATTAAAGCAGATCTTGAAGATTTAAGTAAAGAATTAAATCACCAACTTAGATCTGAAAGAAAATTAAATTTAAATAGTGAAACTAATAATGCATTAAGCAAAATTAAAGCAAGTTATTATCCAGACTCTGTTCAATCTTTACTGGATAATTTTATTCTTTACTATCAATCAACAAGTATAGAATTACCTCATCTTTTATATGAACTTTATATACCTCAGTCTGAGGAATGGCCTTACTCGAGTCCTATGAGATTTTGGCATACATTTATGAATAATGGAATACCTGTAACTTTCAAGAGATACAAAGATCATCCATTAAATATGGTGGTAGAAATTTATAAAAATGATATGAATTTGAATCTTAATAATTATTTGGAAAAGGTTAAATCTTATAATCTTTCTCAAGATAATTTATATAAATCTATTAATAGTAAAATTAATGAGTTAATAAATGATTCTTAGAAATTATGAAATTACTTTTTACTTATTTTTAAAAAAAATATCTAAATTATAATTTTATCTACCACTTTAGAATTTTTTTTATGTGCAGCTTTATTATATTTGGTAAGCAATATTTTAATATCCGATTTATAATCAGATATTAATTTCTCTTGATTTTTTTCAAAAGCCGATAAATTTTTTATATTGATGCATAATTTATCCAACATTATTGGCTGATAAGTTCCAATATTTACAGGGATAAAACCTTTCCTTAATGATCTGATGATTCTCATTGGACTTAAAAATGGCCAGTTTTCTCTTTGAGATATATATAACTCAGTTATTAAAAGTTCCTGATTAATTTTAGCCTTAAACTCCTTTTTTATTTCCCAAATAATATTTTCATCTAAGTAAACAAAATCTGAAAAAATTAAATTTTTATGAAGTAATTGTAGCCTCTTCAATTGTCCCTTAAAGAATGAGTAATCAAATATTACTTTTAGCAAATTCTTTCTTTTTTCTCTGAAAATAAGATTGTTTTTTTGTAGTTTAATATTTCTTAAAGTATTTTTTCGATATTGAGTCAAATTACCTGACAAGAAATTTAGTACCATATTATTATTTGTATTAGAGATCTTTTCGAGATATTTTCGTTCAATTAATGGGTGTAAGGTAAATATATTTATATTTTTATAGTTTTTCTTTACACATTTAGATAAATCTTCACTTAGTGATAAGTGATAATCAAACATATTAATAACTTTTTTTAAGGCTTTATCTCTAATGCTGAAGTATAATCTTGCATGCAGATTTTTAATCTCAAAAAATATAAAAAATGAAATCATTCCATATATAAAAATAAACATAAAAAAAGGTAAGTAGTAAAATTTATTTTTCTTCCTTTTTTCATTTATTTTTAATAAAATACTAGCTAAAGTAATTCTCCGAAAAAATAAATCTTTCTTAGAGAAAATATTAAAGAATAAATCTTTACTAGGAAATTCAGTATGTACTAAACATGATTTAATAGATAAAGACTTTGCCTTTCTTAAAGCTTCTATTATTTGTTTAGGATTATTTGTAAATTCTTCTATTATTATTATTAACCCAGCTTCCTTTGTTACTTTATCGACTAATGAAAATGTGTTTTCTTTAGTATTGAAAATATCCTTAAGCGCGAAAATATAATCTTCTATACCTTTTATGCTTTGATGATTTGAAATATAGAGATGTATATTCATTGTATTTTAAGGAAACTATTTTTCAGATCTTTTAAATGTAACTCTATCTCACCATAGCTGCCACATTTCCTCCATCTACAGTTAATAATGCACCTGTAGTTTTTTTCATATCAGCAAGAGCAAGAAAAGCTTTTGCTACATCTGTAGCATTAACCTCTGAATTTAATAAGTTTCCTTCCATATATTCTTTTTCAGAAATACCTCTTGATAATGCCCTTTTTTTAATCATTTCTTGATTAAGCAATCCAGATTTAATTCTATCTGCGTTAATCCCATTTGCCCTGATTTTATTAATCCCCTCTTCTAAAGAAATTTGTTTCATTAAAGCTAGTAAGGCAGCTTTTGATATCCCGTAAGATCCAAAATTAGGGCCTGGATTCAAAGCTTGTTTGCTTATATTAAATAAGATTTGACCACCAAGAAATAAGTCTTTATTATTTTCAAAACAATCTTGAGCATGGAATATTTCTAATGCACTTTTTGAGACATAATAATGAGCAAATAGATTTAATTCCATACTTTTCCTAAATATAGCTTCATGCATATTTGCAATACTACCTTCCCAAGCAGCACCTGCATTTGAAATTAATATATCTAAGCCACCAAAATTCTTAATTACCTCTTCAAAAGCTTTTTCTAATTCGAAAGGTTTTGTTATATCACAACATATACCTAGAGAATTAATTCCACAACTATTTGAGGTTATTTTTACAGAATCCTTATCTAAATCAATAGCTATAATCTCTGCTCCAGCTTTTTTAAATTCCTTAGCAATTTGAGATCCTATGGCACCACCAGCTCCTGTAATAACAACAATATTACCTTTTAGTAAAGGGTCTTTATTTGCACCTAGTTTTGCTTGCTCTAGACTCCAGTATTCCAAATCAAAAGTATCCTTTTCACCAACTGGTGCAAACGAACCAATTGAATCTGCTGATAAAACTGTCTCGATCCAAGCTTGTCCAATATCAGCAGCAATAATAGCTGATTTTTTGTCGAAGCCTAGACCTATTAGACCTATGTAAGGTATAAGTATTAACCTTGGAATAGGATCAAGTTGTTTTTTATTATCATTTGAGAGAGTAGCATTCCTTATAAAATAATCCTCATATTCTTTTATGTATTTTCTAATCTGTATTTCAGTCTTTTCTAACCATGATTTAATTTCTTTATTTGAGGCATCTTGCTTTGGAGTATAAGGTTCTATTAATAAAGGTTTAGCTTTAGTTCTGATTACATGATCAGGAGTTGCTACTCCAAGTTTTATTAATTCAGTTAAATTAGATTTCTGAAAAAGTTCATAAGTACTGGCGTTATTTCTGATATCAAATATCCATTTATTATTTTTGCAATATTTTTTAGATATTCTTGCGATTAGACCCCTTAGATAAGGCAATATTTTTATTGAAATATTATTTTCTGAATAATTTTTAGTAAAATCTAAATTGATTTTTCTTTTGAGATTTTCTTCTGCAATATTGACAAGATTAATCATCCTCTCATAGCTTAATTTGGCAGTGTCTCCAAAAGAAAATAAACCATGATTTATAAGAACCATTCCTTCTAATTCAATCCCTTCCTTTTTAGCTTTAATATTTGCTTGTTCGTATGCCTTATTTGCTTCAATTGCCAAATCAAATCCAGGCATTACATATGGAACTATTGCAACTTTATTTCCATAAATCTCTTTACATAATTCTTCTGCATTTGGTTGGTTTGCTATTGCTAATAAAGCCAAGGAGTGAGTATGGTCAATGAATTTATTAGGTATAAATGCATGTAATAAAGTTTCTACAGATGGATTAGGAGATTTTGGATTAAGAAGATTTTGTCTCTGAACAGCAACCATATTTTCATCATTTAATTCATTTAATTTCTTAAGTTCAAGAAGGGGATTTAGTTTAACTGCTGGGTGCCCCTCAGGTTCAATAGTGCCCAAATCCCATCCAGAACCTTTTACATGAAGAACGGGAATAAGATTATTAAGTAAATCTTTTGTAAAACTTTTTACGGATGTATTCCCTCCTCCATGAAGAACTAACTCTGGATCTGAACCTAACAACCTCGCAGAATAAGTTCTTAATGCTAAATCTTCTGAGATGCCCTTTAAATTGTATTTTCTTATCATGTTCTCAGCATCCTTATTAGACCATTTATTTTTACATGACATAACTATCAAATTTATTAAGCAGATTATAAAAAATATTTCTAGAAGAAATTAATTAAATGTGCTTTTAGCATACAAATTATCACAAAAAACAATTTATCTTAAATTGGATCTAACTGTAAAGTTTATTAATGGCAATAGGATTTGCATCGCAAGTTCCACGTTCAGTAATAAGTCCAGTGACTAAGTTATTAGGCGTTACATCAAAACCGGGATTAAAAGCATTACTTCCTTTTGGCGTTAATCTTATAGTCTCAATAAAGCCATTTTTATTTAATCCTGAAATATGAGTAACTTCTCTTTCAGATCTTGACTCAATTATAATTTCATTTATACCATTTTCAATATCCCAATCAAGTGTAGAAATTGGTAAAGCAGCATAAAAAGGAATACTATTATCTTTTGCGGCAAGAGCTTTTAAGTAAGTTCCGATTTTATTGCATACATCACCATTCCTGGTTGTGCGATCACTCCCAACAATAACAATATCAACTAGTTTATTTTGCATTAGGTGGCCACCAGCATTATCAACAATTATCGTATGTGGGATTCCTTCATTTTTTAGCTCATAAGCTGTAAGACTTGCTCCTTGATTTCTAGGTCTTGTTTCATCAACCCATACATGTAAATTAATTCCTGATCTATGCGCTTTGTAAATAGGAGCTAGAGCAGTACCCCAGTCTACGGTAGCTAGCCATCCTGCATTGCAATGGGTTAAAACATTTACTACCTCATTTTTTGAATTAATATTTTTTTTATCCGAAATACTTTTTATTATTTTTAAGCCATTATCTCCAATACTTGAACACATTTTTATGTCTTCATTCAATATGCTAATTGCTTCAAATAATGCATTTTGTGCTCTTTCATTTTCCTGAACATTTTTGACTTTGTTAAATACTTTCATTAGTGCCCATTTTAAATTAACTGCTGTTGGCCTTGTGTTAATAAGTAATTCAAAGGTTTTCTCTAGATTTTTTGTGCTTGGATTTTGTTTTAAACCGAGCATTAACCCAAAAGCACCAGTGACTCCAATAAGAGGAGCACCTCTTACGTTCATATTCTTTATCGCTTCTGCTGCCTCCTCAGGATATGTAAGTATTTTTGTTTTTAATTTATGAGGAAGCAATGTTTGATCAATGACTTTAACATTATGATGATTGTGATCAAACCATATAGTTTGCCAACTTTTGCCTTCTAAAAGCATAGTAAATTAGAAATTAAGTAACATATAAACTTACCCTAGTCCAACAATACTCTTAACTGGACAATTAAGTTTTTCAGCACCTTTTAATTCTAAAAGTTCTACAACAACTGCTAATCCTGTTACTTTTTTTGATTCATTTATTAACATTTTTTCAACTGCTGAAGCAGTTCCTCCTGTTGCAAGTAGATCATCTATTATTGAAAACTTTTGATATTTTTGGATAGCATCTTTTTGTAAACATAGTGTATTTATTCCATACTCTAAATTATAAGAATTAGATATCAAATCACCGGGTAATTTACCAGGTTTTCTTGCTAATATCAAAGGTTTTTTTAAATGGAATGATAACGCTGAGCCAAAGATAAATCCCCTTGCATCTATTGCTACTATTGCATCTGAATCTAATATGAATTTTATATCGCCAAACTCATTTATTAAGGAGTTAAATAAATTAGGTTCTCTTAAAACTGGTAAGATATCGCAAAATATAATTCCTGGTTTAGGGAAGTCTGGATAGGATTCAAATGCCTCTTTCAAAATCTCATTTAAATTAAACATTAATCAGTTAAAATAATATCTTTAATATACAACCAAAATTGAATTGTATTATGAAATACCAAGATTTAAATGAAGGTAAATTAGGAGTTTTAGGAGGAAGTGGTTTTTATTCTTTACAGAATTTGAAGAATGTTAGAGAAATAGAATTAGATACACCATTTGGAAAACCTTCTGATCTGTTCGTAAGTGGTCAAATTGAAAATATGGAAGTTATTTTTCTTGCTAGGCATGGAAGAAATCATACTTTTACTCCTTCAGAAGTCCCTTATAAAGCTAATATTTGGGCTATGCGTTCTTTGGGGGTTAAATGGATTATATCTGTCTCAGCGGTTGGATCATTAAAAGAAGAAATCAGACCTTTAGATGTTGTTATCCCAGATCAATTTATTGATAGAACCCATAATAGACCAACAAGTTTTTTCGGTGAAGGTTTAGTAGCCCATGTCTCAATGGCGGAACCTTTTTGTAATAATCTTTCCAAGATATTAAATGAAGTTACAAAAGAACTTATGCCAGAAGATAGGAAAGTTCATTTTGGTGGAACTTATTTATGTATGGAGGGACCTGCTTTTTCTACGAAAGCAGAATCTAATTTCTACAGAAATTTAGGATGTTCTGTAATCGGGATGACAAATCATACCGAGGCGAGGCTATCCAGAGAGGCAGAAATAGCATATGCAAGCTTATCCATGTCAACTGATTATGATTGTTGGTATGAAGATCATGCAAATGTTTCCGTAGAGATGATTGTTAATAATTTAAAATTAAATGCATTATTAGCAAAGAAAATTATCTATACGGCGGCCAAAGAAATTTCTAACTTAAGACCTAACTCTTTTGCCCATAATGCTTTAAAAGATGCACTTTTAACTCCACAAAACTGCGTTCCTAAAGAAACTGCTGAAAAGTTGAAGCTTTTTACTCAAAGATATTGGAATTAGTAAATTTATAGTTAATTAAATCTAATTAAATAATTGAAGATTAATTGCTTTGATTTAAGATCTTTAAAACTAATTGTTAATCGCATAGAAGCAATTTAAATATTCGCAAATTGTGTTCTTTTTAATAATGGCAGAGCATTTACCAATTCTTCAATCCCTTGAGATAATGATCTTTTCGCTTTGAATCCTGCTTTCTCAATTTTCTCATTACTTACTATATAGTTTCTTTTATCAATATCTGTACCAATCTCGGAAACCAAATAAACAAAATCAGGAATAATTTTCTTAATTTCTTGACATAACTCTCTTTTAGATAAATTTGCTTCACTATATCCAAGATTAAAACAATTTCCCGATAAAGATGGATTATTTATTGCAAATCTAAATCCATCAGCTGCATCATCAATATGAAGATAGTTCCTTTTGAAATCAGCCTCAAAGAGTACAACAGTTTTATCAAAAAATGCTCTATATGTGAAGTCGTTTACTAACAAATCCAGTCTTGGTCTTGGACTTATTCCAAAAACTGTGGCAAGTCTAAAAGTAATAGCATTACCTTTTTCGAGAAGAATTTTTTCAGCCTCAACTTTCACTTTCCCATAAAGAGAAATAGGGTTTAAAGGAGATTCTTCTGTGCAAAAAATACCATCTTCTCCAATCCCATATCCACTATTAGTACAAGGATAAATTATCAATTGATTTTTTGAACTTAAGTCAGAACACATTACAACTGAATCACGATTAACCGTAACTGCAGAGGTTTTATCTTTATTACACAAAGGAGCTCCTGTCATACATGCAAGAGGAATAATAATATCTGCTTTTTCAATAAGTGGTTTCATTAATTCTTTATCTCTTGCATCTCCAATAATTAGTTTAAAATTTCTTCTTATAGAAGCCATCATTAAACTTGTTGGTTCATACATTAAATTATCAACGCATATAACTTCAAAACCATCATCTAATAATTTAGGTATTAAAACTGAACCTATATATCCAGCTCCACCTGTAATTAGAATTTTTGTCATAGTTTACCTCTCTAAAATTTTTCTTTTAAGTTGATGCCTTGCCATCCCAACAACGTTTTCTCGCTGAGCTCTGCCAAAGCTAGATTCTATTTTACGCAAATAAGCAGGATTCTTAAAATAAGTTGTCCAGAAATAATCTCTAAATTGTAAGACTTGAGCGCTTGAAAGTGTTTTTGTGGGAAGAGGTTTACACTCATAGGAAAGAAATGCGAATTCTTCAAATTCTTTTGGTAAATCCCATCCCTCTTTCATCGCTTTTATATATAGAGGAGAGCCTGGCAAGGCCTGACATGGATATACATTCATCATTTCAGCATTAAGTTCTAAGGCAAGATTTAAAGTTGATGTCATTGTCGTATAGTCATCTTCTGGAAATCCAACTATATAGTTGGCAATTATGCTTATATCATGTTGGTTAATCATTGAAGTTATATTTCTTATGTTCACTTCTTTAAAAGAGCCTTTAGATACTTCTTGCCTTACTAATTGACTACCTGCTTCTATCCCTAAAGCTAACCATTTTATACCAGCTGATCTTACTAAATCAAGGAACTTATCTCTTGCAGTATCTACTCTTGAATAAGCCCACATGTGTAAATTAAATTCTTCCTTTATTAATCTTTCACAAATTGGTTGATAGTAGTTTGCATTTAGTAAAAACATTTCATCTGAAATTCTTATTGTTGAAACGCCAAGTTCTCTGAGCTGATTAAATTGTCTAAGCACCCAATCAACAGACCAAAAACGCATAACTCTACTATTCCCTGATGAAACACCTTCTGAATTGTCTGTTCTATTAACGATGTTGATCATGCAAAATTCACAACCATAAACACATCCAAGACTTGTATAAATTGCAGCATAAGGAGTTCTTATAGATTCATTGAAATTTGCATGCCATACATGAGAACGGTATAAATCTAATGGTTTTTCTTTCATAGGTAGAAGATCCCATGCATAACCAGGAAGATCAATATCCATTCTCTCTTGAGGGACAATTTTCTCGAACGGATTTATATAAATATTTTTATCTTTATCTTTCCATCCAATACCTCTTATGTTTTTTAAATCTTCATAAGTAAGACTTGAGCGAAGCAGATTCCAGAGAGCATATACGCCTTCATTTAAAAGAACAGAATCTACAAAATTTAGTGCTAATACCTGCTTTGGTAAAGCAGATATATGAGATCCTACAAAACAGATATGTGTATTAAGCTCACTCTCAAAAAGCATTTGAGCAAGTCCTGTAGCGCCAATCATGCTTGTAGTCCCAGCATTTGGATTTTGCCCGTATACAACAAAAAGAGTTATTTTTGGTTTTATATTATTAATCCTTTTTACGGCTTCTTCTTGGGTAAGATGTTCCGCACAACAATCTAAAATTCCAACTTTGAATCCTTTTGATCTACAACTTTCTGCGAGAAGTAATGACCAAGTTGGTGGTTCAATTCCACTATATTTAGTACTTAAGCTTTGATAAGCTTTAGTTGAAGAATCTGAATGAACAAATAGGCAATCCAAATTATTTTTCATTATAGTAATCGCCAAATTCAACAAGTAGCGTACTTTTACCATCATCTCTTTTGTACGCCTTTTGATAAGAGGGGAATATATCCATCGGTTCTTTTAATTCTATAATCTCTACAGTAGAAAGCATCTCTCTATAAGCAGAAGACATATTACCAATATGTTGATGGCCAGGGAAGAGTGGCCTTTGTGATCCTACTGAAGTCCTTATTATTATTCCAGGAGAAACGTCACCTTCAGTAATTATTGGAAACTTATCAAGGTGACTAACTAACTGGTTGGTAGCGCATAAAAGGAAATTCCATCTAGGGAATATGCTTATTACTCTTTTCCCTGTTAATGACATTCCTATAGACATACCCATTTGAGTATCTTCAAATACAGGTAATTCTAGACGTTTATCAGGATGAATATCTTTAAGAGTATTAAACATTGCTGTCCCCGGAACTTCGACTGCTTGACCGATAAACAAAGTATCATCTTTATTCCCAAGCCATTCCATGCTTTTTTTTAATTCTTCAAAGTATTTCATATCAGAATTGAACCCTCACTCCAGCTCCAGCATGAGGCCATGGTAAATCATATTCATAATGAATTACATTTTTTTTCCCTATCAATGAGTAATTTTTTAAATTCCAAGTTTTTAATGTATCAGTGCAAACGGATTTATGATTTATTTCTAGTATAAATCTCATTGGTAATTCAAATGCTGTTGCATATTTATGAGCTTCATGTGCAGCCCCTGTTTCGGAAGTCATACCCCCAAGGAACAAATTGACTTGATTTTTTGATCCACTTTTTTTTAAAGCTAGAGCAGTACCAAGGGCTATGGGAATAATACCTCCTACAATTGCACTTGTATATATTTTATATTCAGGATAAATAAGTGTTATGCTTTTACCTCTAAGAATATCATCTTTCAATTTTTTCTTTGGAACCCCCTTAAGTAGGCAATGGTAATGGCTCCTCCATGAACTGAATACCCAATCGTCAACATTAATAGATTTAAAAATTTCTATTAGTTGATTTTCATTATTGCCATGTAAATGAATGGGAGCTCTAATTTCTGAGTTATTAAAAGAGTTAGCAATATCTTTTTCAAAATTAATCAGTTCTTGAGAATTCACCTTACCTTCATTTTATTTAAATGTTACAGCATAAGATACTTAATCAAAGCATTATGTGACAGAAAAATTTTTGTGGCATTTTGTGATTTAATATTTTTTGAAATTAGCCATCTATTTTTTATCCCTGCCCTCTTTGCAGCAATCATATCTGTATCTTGATCACCAATAAATATATCATTATCATTTCTTAAGTCTTTGAGCATCCCAATATTGGGTTTCCTACAATGACATCCTCGAGATGGTAAGTGTGGACATGCTCTTACTTCAATATTAATTTTATGTTGGTTAAATAAATCAATCATATATTGGCTTAATATAAAAAAATCAAATAGAGAATAAAAGCCACGTTCAATTCCAGATTGGTTTGTTACTACAATAATTAAATATCCTTTCTCATGAAAATATTTTGCAATAGGAAAAATCTTTTTAATTATATGAAATCTTTCTAAAGTTCCTACATAGGGTATATGTTCATTAATGATTCCATCTCTATCAAGATAAAGAATTTTCTTTTTCATATTAATTTTGAAATATCTTTTAGTGGATGTATCGATGGTGGGATCAGATATTTTGGAAGATTTTCAAACTTAAAGAACTTTAATTCAAGACTTTCTTCGCTAGTTTTGAAAACAGTTTCATTTGTTTTTGAAAAATAAATAATATCTATTAGATGAATTCTATTATCTGGATATTGAACTACTCTTCCTTGCTTTGGGTTTGAATATATATTGACTAAATTTAAACTATTTTTACTTATTTTAATATCACATTCTTCTTTAATCTCTCTAATTGCACATTCCTCAACAGTTTCTCCTATTTCAAGACTACCTCCAGTTATTCCCCACCAACCACAATCACTTCTTCTTTCCAGTAAAACCTCCCCTTGATTATTAATCAGTGTAACTGCTACTCCAAGCCTAATCTTTTCTCCACCTTTTAAAATAGTTTGATATCTATGATTAATTATTTCCTTAGTAAAAATATTCATATTCTCTTAGTAATAAAATCTGCTAAGGCAAAGCATGAAGTGAAGGCTGGACTGACTGCATTTACAATATGTATATTGCCATCAATTATTTCAAAAATAAAATCATTAATAAACTTTAAATTTTTTTTCTCTATGAGTTGAGCTCGTATACCATATGTCGATTTATCCATTTCTAATTTAAAGTTATTAATATTATCTCTCTGAAAGAATTTTTTGGAGTTTTCAATAAATTTATTCTCAGTATTTAGAGTTAATTCACTTAAAGCATGATTTCTAAAATTTTGCTTGTTTAATGTAAATAACAAAAAATTATTAAAAATTATATTAGGCACTTGCTTAATGTCATTAAAATCTAATCCTTGAATATCGCTTCTTATTGAAGGGAATGCATTAGGACCAATTAATGTGCTTTTATTAATTCTTGGTGTAAGATGAATACCTAAAAAAGGTAATTCTGGATCTGGAACTGGATAAAGATTTGTTTTAATTTTGATACCTGATTTTTGAATTCCATATTCTCCAATGAAAGGAAGTATTGCTAAGTGATCAAACTTATTTGAGACAGATTTTGCTATTTTTAAAGCTCCTGATCCCGCGCAATTAACATATTTAAAGTATTTAATATTAGTATCATCCTCAAGAATTAACTTCTTATTTAAAGTATCATCTCTTATTACTGCAATTTTTCTAAATTCCACTCCTTTTTCTCTGAGTATTTGAAATAGTTTATTAATTATTAATTTTGGCGAAAAAACACTAGTTTTTGGAGACCATAAATATTTATCTTTTTGGATTAAACCATCTTGAATCTTAGTAGCATCTTTATAGTCTAATAATTTAATGTCGCAACCATTTTTTCTTGAATTTATTGCTATGTCATCAATCAGTTTATAATCATAATCTTTAAAAGGTACAAGTAATTTTCCACATTTAAGTAATGGTAATTTATTCTCTTTGCACCATTTTTTCAATTTTTTTCCTCCTTCAATCGAAAGCTTGGCTTTAAGAGAACCTGGTTTGTAATATAAACCTGCATGCAAAACTCCACTATTGTGAGTGGATGTTCCATTTGAAGGTATTGAGTACTTATCTAAAATTAGGATATCTTTAGCCTTATATATTTTTTTTTCAATTATTGATTTGGCTATTGATAAACCAACAATACCAGAACCAATTATTATAAATTTCATAATAAATTTTAAATTTTTATTTGAGATTGAGATTTTAGAATCTCTGGAATGTATTCTTGAGCTTTAATTAAAGATTCTGGTACGCCAATATCTAAGAAAGGAATGTCTTTTGCAAGTATTTTTGCTAAAGCTGGTTTATCTCCAAAACAATGCTTATCTATCATAAATTCTTGACTATGTTTTTTATTTATTTGAGCAATTTTAAATTCTAATTTAGTTGAATTTTCCCATCTTGAAATTAGCATTTCTCTTGAAATAAAAAATGCTCCTAAGGAAATATGATTTGTTTTTTGATTTGAAAATATCCATCCATTAGAGGATCTTATATAGCCACCATATCTATCATTATTGAAGCATTCTTTTAAAAATATTAATGGCTTAATTTTTTTATTGGAAAGATATTTTTCATATGCTTCATTAAAATTTGCCTTAAAAATAGTATCTCCATTTAAAATCAAATAATTTTCTGAATAATTTTTAGAAGCAACATTTGCAATTGCGCCAAAAGTACCAAGTGGTTTATTTTCCTTTTCAAGCTTAATGGGATAGTTTTTATTTTGAACATATTTTTTAATTAAATTATGACCAATACCTGTTGATAATATTATTCTTTTTCTAGAATTAAACTCCCATGAATCTATCCATAACATTAACCAATCTATAAATAACTGATCTTTTATAGGAGCAAGAATCTTTGGGGTATCTCCTAATACTGGCTTAATTCTAGTGCCTTTACCACCAGCTAAAACTATTATTTGTATTGACATCAAACAGATGAAATTATTTGAGCTATTTCTTTGATTGATTCAAGTTTTAATTCGGGATAATTTCCCAAGTACATGCCATAAAAATGAATATGGTCTGTAATAGGAGCGATAGCTTTTATCTCCTCATCAGTAAATTTGTAAATATTTCTGACATAGGGTTGGCGCATTTGATTACCACCTCCAGCACTGCCTCTTCTATATTCAATATTGTTTTTTTCTAAAACTTTTTGCAAGTTAGACATTAATTGATTATCAGGGTCATTTAGGATTACATTAAAAGCATAATTACTTTGTCCCTTCAAGTTGAAATTTTTAAAGCACCAGTCAGGTAAAAGTTCTAGGAAAATTTCAAAGTTTTTGGCTCTTTTTTGTATCATTAAATCTAATCTTTTTAATTGCTCTATTCCAATAAGTGCTCCAATTTCATTATTTCTTAAGTTAAATGCAGGTCTAGTAAAAATAAATTTTTCATTTAAATCAGGATATTTATTAATCCAATCTTCCTTTATCAATTTATCATCTGATTCTCTTATCATCCCATGACTTCTAAGCATTCTGAGTGCTTCATATGAATTGTGATCATTTGTGCATACCATACCTCCCTCGATAGTACTCATATGATGTGCATAGTAAAAGGAAAAACAAGATAAGTTTCCAACAGAACCAGCTTTAATCCCATTATCTAGTAATACTCCATGCGATTCGCAAACGTCTTCAATTAAATATATATCCTCTTTTTTTATGAAATCTAATAATTTTTTATCAAGAGCATTAATACCTTGAGCATGAGTTAGGAAAATCGCTTTAATATTTTTATTCCGGTTTATTTCTTTAATAACTAAATCAGAATTCAACCCTAATGTGGACAATGAAATATCTATGAAAATTGGTTTAAATCCCATCCATATTATTGAACTTATATCTGAACTCCATGTGAAAGGAGGGACTATGATTTCTCCTCCTTCAGGAAATTTTTCTTTAAGAAGAGCCATGCAAAGTAAATTTGCTGATGATCCACTATTTATAAAAACACTATATTTAACTCCTAACCATTTTGACCATTTCTCTTCAAATTCTCTAACTTTCTGCCCTGAGGTTAATCGAGGATCTTTTTCTTTTAGAAGATTAATTACAGGTTCTAAATCTGATTGAAGTATATTGTTTTGCATTAATGGATATTTCATGATTTTTCTAATTCGGAACAAATTGAATGATAAGTGATTTGAGTAACAGTTTGTATTGTAGCTGTATTTTTACTTGGAATCTTTAAAACAAAATCAACATATTCATAATTTAAGTCGTTATTTCCACATATTAGACAAGTCTTTATTCCTAGTTCATGAGCCTTTTTGAGTCCTTCTATCACATTATTAGATGTACCAGAGGTAGAAAGTCCTACCGCAAGTCCAATAATTTCTCTAAAAGCTTCAATTTGCCTTTTAAAAACGGTCTCATATGTGAAGTCATTTGACCATGCTGAGATAATTGAAGTATCGGTAGTTAATGCGAGAGCCTTATAAGGTTTTCTTTCCCTATCCTCATAGGTGCATACTAATTCTGCAGCAAAATGTTGTGAGTCCGCTGCTGATCCGCCATTACCAAAAATAGATACAATTTTATTATTGGAGTCAATTTCTTTTATAAATGTTGCTATTTCTTTAATATATTCAGAATATTTATTATTAGAAATAGTTTTTTCTAAAGTATTAATTACTTCGATAGCTTTAATATCGTAAGACATTATTCAGAAAAAATAATTTGACTTCCACTTTTACTTATCTTAACTTTTACCCATAGTTTAGTCTTGATTATATTTTTTATATCTTTATGTTTCTCTTTAGGTGCCCAACATAAGAAAAAACCTCCACCTCCAGCGCCCATAATCCTGGTACATAATGATCCAGCTCTTTCTGTTTCTTTTATTAATTCCATTAATTCAGGATTCATACGATCTTGATTCATTGATAATTTTATATCCCTACACAATTTTGTTAATTTGGCGTTTTCAGAGATATCAGCCTCATTTCCAAAAGCTTCTATCCCTTTAGTTGTAATTTCATGAAGCTCATTTAATCTTTGATAATTACTTTCATTCTCTAAGGCATTTTTAACTTTCTTAGATGAAACAGAGGAATATCTTTGTATTCCAGTAAATCCCATCAATAAATTGGATTCTATATATTTTTGATATTCTTTGGTAACTAGAAATCTTCTAGGCTTAATACCTTCCTTATCTGCTTGAATATGAACAAAACCTCCAAATGCAGCAGCACATTGATCTTGTACTCCAATTACCTCACCAATTTTATTTTGCTCAATATCTATAGCAAGATTAGCTAATTTTTCTCTTCCAAGGAATTTACTTTTAACGAGAGCTGATAGGGAAGATATTAGTCCAACAGTATAAGCTGATGAACTTCCAATGCCAGTCCTTGCTGGTAAATCTCCAACATGTGTAACTTCAATCCTTTTTGTACCTCCATATTGTCTAATTACTTCTCTAGCAGTTGGGTGCTGTATATCATCAATTTTAGAAACTGTTTCTATTTTTGAATAGGAGATTCTATAATTATGATTAAAAAAAGGCGGTAATTCTCTTGCAGTTTGGTAGCAATAGTAATCAAGGCCAGCGCATAGGATTTGAGTACTTTTTTTCATATACCAAGATGGATAATCTAAACCTCCACCGTAAAAAGATAATCTATAAGGAGTTCTTGTTATAAACATTATTAAATTTTTTTAGCAATAAATTTCGAAAAAATTTTATTTTGTATTTGATTTTACAAATTGATTTAATCTTTTCACTAAAAATTTAAATTTAAATAAAAATTTAATAAAAATTTTTAAAATAAAAGTTTTGTTATATTTTAAAGATATTTGTCTTTCTTCTTCGAATGCAATTTGCCAGTTTTTGGAACTTCGCCCACCTTTATAAAAGAAATATCTTGCAGGAACATATTTAAAGTAATAATTATCTTTTTTACATTTAATAAGAAAATCAAAATCGCTAGCAAATTTAGTATTAATATTATATTTCATAATATTTCCTTCACTATTAAATATACCAAAACCTATTCCTCTTGAAATACCAATAAAATTAAGAAAGAAAATTGGTAAAGGAAAGTCAATATTAAGTAAAAAGCCTTTTAAACTTTTATAAAAAAGGGGTAATATGATAAATTTTTTTATGCCTCTTTTATTTAAATTATAAGCAGCTTCTATAAAACTTTTGAGATAGTTTTTTGATAAATAATCATCGGCGCCAACAATTATTTTAAAGTTTTCTGAATCTTTATTTAATAATTTATTTAATCCTTCTTCAGGATTTTTATCTTTATATGAAACTATTTCGCAAAATGTATAAGAATTTAATAATTCAATAGTTCCATCGCAGGAATTATTATCAGCAATTAAAACTCTAAAATCTATTTTTTCATTTTGATCTTCAATTGATTGAAGAAGTCTTGGCAAAGTTTTAACACTATTTTTTGTAGGTATACAAATATCAATATTAATTTTCTTCATTTTTACTTATTTTTTTGAAAGTTCTAAGTTTAAAATTATTTATACTTTACTATCTGATAGTTTAATAATAAGAGTGATTTAATTTAGTCTTACTTTTCTGTCACGAATCTCTTTTTTGTAATACTCGAGAGTATTCTTTAACCCTTCATCTAGATTAGTCTTCGGTCGCCAACCTAATTTATTTATCTTAGTAGTGTCAACCTTCTTTCTTGGAGTTCCGTCTGGTTTTTGTGTATCCCACTTAATTAAACCTTTATATTGGCATACCTCAGCAATTTTTTGTGCAAGTTCTTTTATAGAAATTTCATCTTCAGTTCCAACATTTACAAGACATTTTGAATGATCTCTTAATTCTTCTGGTGAGAGATCATGCACAGGATTCCATTTTTGCAATAAAAAGATACATGCTTTAGCTAAATCATCCACATATAAAAATTCTCTCAATGGTTCTCCTGATCCCCAGCAAGTAACATAATCTGAATTTTTGTTTTTAGCATCATAAAACTTTCTAATTAAAGATGGAATTACATGACTATTTATATGATGATAATTATCCCCTGGCCCATAAAGATTTGTTGGCATAATACAAATTGAATTGAATTGATGTTGAATCATAAGGGATTGACAAAGCTTTATCCCTGCAATTTTGGCGATAGCATAATATTCGTTAGTTGGTTCTAATACATCCGTTAATAATGATTCTTCTTTAATGGGTTGGTCTGAGAATTTAGGATATATACAACTACTCCCAAGAAATAATAATTTTCTAATATTATTTTTCCAAGCAATTTCAATTAAATTCGTTTGGATTTTTAAGTTTTGGAATACAAAATCATATGGATTTTCATAATTAGCAATAATACCTCCTACTTTTGCTGCTGCAATAATAACAATACTAGGTTTATTTTTTTTAAACCAATTATCTAGTTCATTAAAATTTAACAAATCAAGTTCTTTTCTTGTTGGTGTTAATATTTTCCCTCTAACATCATTTTCTTTATAACCCAATTTAATAAATTGCCTCTTTATAGCACTCCCAACCATACCACTTCCACCTGCAATGAAAATATTATCTTCTTTTTTAAGTTCAAAGTTCATTTACAGTAAAAGGTTTTATTTCATTTAATAATATTATTTTTATACTAATGTTTAGTTATACAGTATTAATAATTTATAATTTTGGAAATATCATTTGAATTTATTACCATAACCGTCAAAATTAAAGCTATGAATCTTAAAAGTAAAGCCTCCCCCCTTCCTTTCGTGATCATAATATAGTGCTAAATTAAAAGCTCTTCTATTCCAAGATAATTCATACTTTGTATTTATAAATTCATGAAATTTTTTTGAGTTTACATCTAGATTATATTCAGATGAATACTTTATAGCTAATGCGCCTATTATTTGTTGTTTTAAACTAATTTCAAGAGTATGATTGTCTACTGCTTGATCAAAGCCAAAAGGACTTTTGCCGCTAGAAATAGTAGTTTTGGGATATATGCTTAATTTTGTATAGTCAAAAAACTTTTTTTTATATTCACCAAGAGTTAATTCTGGACCAGCTTTAAAAGTAAAAAGATTCTGGAAATTATTATCGTCATATCTATATAGATCAATTTTTGAGTAAGTGAATAGATTCAGACCATATGGAATAATTGAAGGCGAATACTTATATGTCTCATTAAAAGAACCTTCTCTTTTAGGATCCCATATAGGATATCTATGGTTTCTTTCTAAAAGTAAATTTAATCTTCTTCTTTTTATTGCTTTTAAACTGTCTGTTCTTTGACTGGCCTCATAATAACCATATCCGCCTGCAATTAAAGATGATTTAGATACTTTATTAGTAATCCATTTATTCTCTTTTTCTATCCGTACTCCATATGCATTTAATATATCTCTTTCTCCAAGAGATCCATTCCAAACTTTCTCTCTAAAACTATCAAAGAAGATTAATTTGATTTGATTTTGATAATCATCCTTCTCTTGTTTATAAATTATTTTTGATAATTCTGATTTTGAACTAAGTGTTTTTTCAATCTTTTGAAGATCAAAAGAATTTAATTTAATACTTGATTCGAAATCAAATCCATATATTTCAGAATATAGTTGAGCTTCTAAACCAAAAAAGTCTAAAATCTTAGCATCTTGTTCAATTTTAGGATCTAAAATAGATTTATTTTTCTCACTAAAACTTTTTGTTTTATCGAATAAAGCTCTTTGTATATAAAATTCATTCTTTAACTTTAATTTGGTTTTTTTATTAAATATTAATGGTTTATGACTTCTGATTATAAACAAACCATCTTTTAGCGGTTTGTCATAACCTATGCTCCATGAACCCTCATCAGTTTTATCACCACTTTTAATTCTCCTTGGCCCGACTGGAATAGTAAGTCTATTATCAAACTTTATAGAGCTCCACTTTGATTTTATTGTGATTTCTCCATCTTCATTAATACTTGTAAAGTCAGTATTATTTATTATTACTTGCGGTTGATTATATGGATCATTGGTTAAATATAATTTTTCCGAGAACCATACATTATCATTTATGTTTATTTTTGCAGCTTGAAAACGCCATTTTTGCATCTCATTTAAATCTAATTTTAATTTTTGAGAAGAAATTTTTTGCAATATTGTTTTCTCTTCTTTTAAAAAATTAATATCTTCAAAGCCAATGCTACTAGTTTGATTAAGAATTACATTTTTTATTTTTTTATCAATATTTTCATCAGGATTTATATTCTCATTGATTTTTTTATTTGATTGAATCAAACCTATAGTTTCAAAATTAACGCTTCCATATGCATCAATTATATGACCTTTCTTTTGATTAATATCAAACTTAACTTCTGAAGCAACAAGAAATTGGTCTTCTGCCTGAAAATAGATATTTCCATTTATTAAAATTATTTTTTTTATTAAATCATATTGAATTTTATCCGCTTTTAAAATTAAATTATTCTTTCTGGCATAAACATTTCCTTCTGCAATAAATAAATTATCATTTTGCACTTGTAAATCTGAGATGATTTCAATAGAGCTTATATTTTTTTCCTTTTCAAATGAAGTCTCAACAATATTTTCGGTTATTTCTGTTAAAAATTTGTTTAAAAGTTTTTGTGAATAATAACTACTTTTTTTTAAATCAGTTACTAAAGATAATTTATCATTTTTAATTAAATAATTTTTCTTTTTAACTATATTTTCAGAAAAAACATTATCACAAGCAAAATTTATGAAAATTAGCCAAATTAAACCTATATACCTTTTTTTCAACAAAATTTTCCCGTTGCGTAAATTTATAATACTATAGTTAAAGGATTAGAAGGAAATGCTAAATACAATAAATAATTTCTTTAATGTAAAATCCTATTTGGATTTAGGAAATAGAATGTTTCTCTTGGGAACCTTTTTCTTACCAACGGCTCTTCCAATTAGTGCTCTCTTTTTTATAATCTCGCTATTTATATCCTATTCAAATAAAAATATTATAAAATTCAATGAAAAATGGAATTATCCTCTTTTCATTTCTATTGGGATTATATTTTTTAGTACTCTTAATATATCTTTGATTAATAAGCCATTAATTTTAAAAGATTATGATAATTCTCTCCTTTGGATTAATCTTATGAATTGGATACCTATATTTTTTTATTATTGGGGTTTCCAAGAATATTTAAAAACATATTTGCAAAGGCTTACTTTTACTAAATTTCTTATAAGTGGATCTATTCCAGTTATTTTAAGTTTTATCCTACAAAAATTCTTTAATCTTTATGGACCATTTAAAACCTTTTTTGGATTAATTGTTTGGTTTCAAAAACCACTTACAGAATTTAGTGATGGTGTATCTGGATTATTTAGCAATCCCAATTATGCTGGCGCTTGGCTAGCTCTTGTTTTACCTTTTTCTATATTTCTGATAAGCAACTCTAAAAAATCAAAATTAAGTAAATTTATACTTTATTTTATATTTCTATGCTTTGTTTATATGATTTTGATGACTGGATCAAGAAATGCTTTACTAGCTGTATTAATTTCATTAATATTTGCTTTCAAATTTAAAAAATTATTAAATTTATTAATTTCTTTTATCTCTCTTTTTTTAACTCTTAATGTTTTTGAATTTATCTTTAATAAAGACCAAGGATTTAATTCTATTTATCTTCCAAGTAATGCTATAAATAAAATCCTAACATTTGATTTATATTCAGCGCCCAGATTAAGCATATGGAAATCTACTTTCTTGAGGATTCTTGACAGGCCTTTTTTAGGATGGGGGCCATCAACATTTTCTTCAGTTCATATTGAAAACAGTCAATCATTGATATCTCCAAATTCAGTATTGTATGCACAGCATTCACATAATATTTTTTTAGAGCTTGCACATAATTTTGGACTTCCTTTGGCAATTATATTAGTGTCAACTATTATTTTATTTTTAATTAATTCTTGGAGTAAAATATTTTTAAAGAATTTATCATCAAAAAATATTTTTTTAAGTAAAATTTGGTTTTGTTCATTATTTATATTCTTTG
>CETG01085375.1_pt1 | contig 27393 bp, 23 predicted proteins | sample 361471 | NCBI WGS metagenome assembly CETG01 (sample SAMEA2622696, study PRJEB7988) | marine metagenome | isolation source: saline water (ENVO:00002010), including | reverse complement strand
TTCAATGGGGAATTATAAAAAAAATTTTTAAGGACTCTGAACATTTACTTATTTGTGTAGGGGATCCTAAACAAGCTATCTATAAATTTCGTGGTGGTGATATAAAAGCATATTTAAATGCAAAGCAAGAGGCTTTGAAAATTTATAAATTAGATGTTAACTATAGATCATCCTATGAATTAGTTGAAATAATAAATCAACTTTATAAGAAGGGATTACAAGCCTCAAAAATAGATCATAAAAAACTTTTAAGTTATAGAAAAAGTAGAATTGATAAATCTAATAATTATTTTAAGATAATAGAATTTCAAGACCCAAAAAATATTTCTGAATATACAACTAACTTTTTAATTAAGTTTTTATTATCAGAAAATAATTTTAATTTAGAGAATATCGCAATACTTACAAATAATAATTATCAATGTTTGGTTTATAAAAATATTCTAAAAAAATATAATATCCCTTGCAATATTATTAATAAGAAAAATATATTTGATACTGAAGCTAGTTTTTTAATAGAGCTATTTCTTGATTGTCTAAATAAACCATTTTCAAGAAGAATTCTTATATCTTTATCTACATCTAAATTGATTAAATTAAATATTAAAAAGTTATTAGATTATGAAAATATTCCTGAGATAGATATATTATTTAGTAAATTTAAATTATGGACCAAAGAGATTAGAGAAAGAGGTTTTATATCAATATTAAGAGAATGCATAATTTTATATAAATCATCATCAGTAATAAATGATGTAGATTTATATAGTAATTTGATGCAATTAGCAGAGATAATTGAAGAAAAAATGATAAAGGAAGAATTTAATATAAGCAAAGTAGTTACATGGTATAAATATGAGATGAATGAGTTTTCAAGGAATTGTAAAGGGGATAAATATTTAGTTCATAATAAAAATGATTCCTCTGCTATAAATATTTCTACTATCCATAGCAGTAAAGGTTTAGAATATGAAGTGGTAATTTGTCCTTTTTTATGGGATGAAAAGAAAACATTTAATAAAGCTAATGGTCCGATTTGGAAGAATGTTGAGAACAACCAGATTTATATTAATATTGATAATTCATGCTATAAAGCAGAAAAGATTAGAAGTTTAGAATTTAATGAACAATCGAATGAATTAGAAAGATTGATTTATGTGGCTTTAACTAGAGCAAAACATCAGCTTATAGTTTTCAATAATTTAGAAAATACAGACAACATACTTAATAAGTATTTATTAAAAAACTTAAATAATTATGATAATTACAAATATAAGTTAGATTTAAAATTAAAAGATATAGAGATTAAAAAAATTAAAACTAAATTTGAAATAAATATAAATAAAGAATTTGTGAGAGTTTATAACTCAAAAAGAATAAAAAAGAAAGTTTTATTAAACCGAGTAGTCAATATGAGAAGTAGTTATTCTTCATGGATAAGTAGTAAAAAAATTTTTAATCTCTATAAATTAAATAAAGATTATGATGATAACTTCATTAACCTAAAAAATAATAATTTTTTAATTAAAGGATTTGAAAATAATTTAAATTTAGAATTTAATAGGCCTAATCCATTAAGTGATTTCCCAAAAGGATCAAATGCAGGAATCTGCCTTCATAAAATTATTGAAAGATTAAATTTCCATGAAATAAATAATATTGATAAAGTAAATAAACTTATTGAGGAAGAACTTTATTCTTTCGGGTTTGATAAGAAATTTACTAAAAATATTAGAGACGGTTTAAAAAGAATGATTTTTTGTTCATTAGGTGAAATGTTTCAAAATCAAAGTTTAATTAATGTAACCAAATCAGATATTTTAAAAGAGATAAAATTTGATTTGCCACTCTCCTATTTTGGTAAGACTATTTCATCAAGAGATTTATCCAATTGTTTCCTATTAAGTTGCGATTCTGAATTCGGGAAAGATTATGCAGACATGGTAAAGGAATTAAATATTTATAGTAAAGGATTTTATTCTGGATGTATAGATTGCCTTTTTAAAATTACAGATAATAATAACGATAGTAAGTGGTGGATTATTGATTGGAAAAGTAACTTTTTAAGTACTGAAGATGAAATTCAATCTTTACCCAAAAACTACAACTATGAGAATATGAGATCCGAAATGATTAAGCATCATTATCCATTACAATCCCATTTATATCTTTTGGCTGTTCATAGATTACTTAAATGGAGGTTAAAAGATTATGTTCCTGATAAACATCTAGGAGGTTATATTTATGTTTTTATAAGAGGATTGCCTAGTGTGGATTTTAATGATCAGATTAAGAATAATATTTTGCAACCAGGTATATTTGCTTCTTCTGCACCCATAGAAAGGATTTTATATTTAGATAAACTATTTAATGATGAAATCTAATACTTTATTTAAGAAAATTGAAGATTATGAATATAATCATGTTTATGATTTATTTAGAAATTATTTCCAATTTGATGAAAGTAAATACGAGTATTTAATTAAAGATCTTATTAAAGTTTTAATTGAATTTGAGAAAAAAGGAGAAACTATAATTGATATAGATAACGTAAAAATAACTTTTGAATTATTTAATGATGATTGGCCTAATAAACATATTAATTGTCTTCTCGAAAGCGGATTAAATGATTTACCTAAACCACCCATAATTATTAAGGATAGAAAAATTAGCTGGTCAAAATGGTCAACTAAGCTAGAAATAGTAAGAAAAAAACTCTTAAATAAAATAAATATTCAAGATAAAAACAAATTTAAATTTAGTTTTAATTCAAATAAAGATAACATTTATTTAATTAAATCTATATTTAATTACTCAAATCTAGTTTTATTGCAAGGTGGTCCTGGGACAGGCAAAACAACATTAATAATTAATTTAATATTAATTACTCTTGCAGCAGAATCAAGTCTAAATATTGGACTTGCTGCTCCAACAGGTAAAGCTACTGCAAGAATAAAAGAGGCTTTGAATTTTAAATTAGATCTTTCAGATATTAATTTAAAAACTTTAGAGTGCCAGACATTACATAGTTGGATTTATAATTATAAAAATAAATCTGGAAAATTAAAACTTTCATTAAAAGATTTAGATTATTTTTTTATTGATGAATGTTCAATGGTAGGTATAGATATTATTGAGAACGTTCTTAATTTAATAAATAGAGATTGCAAAATAATTTTAGTTGGAGATGCTAATCAATTACCTCCTGTAAATAATTGTTCGGTATGGAATAATATATTTGAAAATATGAATAATGATTTATTCAATTATTGTACTGTTAACCTTAATACAATATATAGAAATAATGGCGATATTCAAGAATTAAGTAAGTTAATTTTTAATAATAATAAAATACTTTTTAAACAAAAGGTAAATGAAATATTAAACTCTAAAAAACCAAGTAATGTAAGTATTCAAATAAGCAAGAAAAAAGACTTACCAAACATTCTCAAAGAAGAAGTTATTAAATTTATTAAAATACTAAAAACAAAAACTTTGAAATTAAGCAATAAGAAATATATATTTGAGCCTAATATTGATAATTTATTAAATTACGAAAGAGATATTGTTTTAGATATATTTAATACATTAAATTCGCAATTGATATTGTGCTCCAGGAATATAGGTACTTGGAGTGTAAAAGAAGTAAACTCTATAATTATTAAAGAAAACGAAACTTATGATTTTTTTGAATTAGATGAAGGTATACCTGTTATCTGTACTGAAAATAATACTGAGCTAGGGATCTCAAATGGTGATATTGGAGTAATAATAGGAAGGAATGAAACAAGAAGATTTTTATTTAAAAAATTTAATACAAATAATGAACCAGTTGTTGAATTAATTGAACCTAATAGATTAGAAAATATTCTTCCTGCAATTGCCATAACCATACATAAATCTCAAGGAAGTGAAGCAGAAAAAGTTTTCATATTATGGAATAAAGATTATAAAAAGAATAATGCAAAGGATTTTAATTTTAAGAATATAGAATTTTATAGAGATAATTATGAAAAAAGGCTACTTTATACTGGTATTACTAGAGCAAAGAAAAGACTAGATTTATTTTATTTGGAATAAAGTTTAGAAATTAATATTTTAATTACCTTGAGATGTTAAATTAGTAATAAGGCTCTGTATGGCAAAACAACAATTTTAATCTTTGAAGAGATAGATATAGTTGTATGCCTGATCAGATGATATCAGGCATTATTAATGACACCCAAAAGAAAACCCCTTCCTTCTCTATTAGAGGAAGAAAATAGGACTAGATTGGAACAAGAAAAAATCCAACTAAATAATGAAAATTATAATAACGATAAAAATGATCAAAAAATAAGATCTATAAATATAGAAGGGTTTAATGATTTTGGATTTAATCAATCGATTTTAAATTCATTAGATAAAAAAGGCTATAAAAATCCTACACCTATTCAAAAAGAATCTATACCAGAGTTAATGTTAGGCAGGGATTTATTAGGACAAGCTCAAACGGGTACTGGTAAAACTGCTGCCTTTGCATTACCTCTTATACATAAATTAAATAAAAATAAAGAAATTAATGCTAAAGTTCTTGTTATGACTCCGACCAGAGAACTAGCAACTCAAGTCGCAGAATCTTTTAAAAGTTATAGTTCAGAATCTCATGATATTAAAACAATAGCAATTTATGGCGGAACAGATTTTAGAAATCAAATAATAGCATTAAAGAAAAAAATTGATATTGTTGTAGGAACTCCAGGAAGAATAATGGATCATATAAGACAAGGTACTTTAAAAATAGATAAAATAAATTGTCTTGTGTTAGATGAAGCTGATGAAATGCTAAAGATGGGATTCCTTGAGGATATTGAATGGATTATAGATAAATTACCTCAAGATAAGCAAATGGTTTTATTCTCAGCAACAATGCCTAATGAGATTAAAATAATAGCAAAGAAATATTTAAAAGATCCAGCAGAAATTAAGATTAAAAGCATTAAGAAGGAATCTCAATTAATATCTCAGAAATATATTAATATTCAAAGGCATTATAAATTGGAGGCTTTGCGGCGAATCTTAGAAATAAATAATGAAGGAGTAATAATATTTGTAAGAACAAAATCTCTTACTACCTCTATTGCTGAGGAATTAGAATTTTCAGGTCATAGTGTAGCTGTGCTTAATGGAGATATTCCTCAGAACCAAAGAGAGGCTACTGTTGATAGATTAAGAAAAGGATTTATAAATATTTTGGTTGCTACTGATGTGGCCGCAAGAGGATTAGATGTAGATAGAATAAAACTTGTAATTAACTATGATTTCCCTTTTGATAAAGAAACATATACTCATAGGATTGGGAGAACGGGTAGGGCCGGCCGATCAGGCGAAGCAATTCTATTTGTTAATAGAAGAGAAAAACATTTTTTAAAAAATCTTCAGAATTCTACAAAGAATAAAATTGAAGAATTTGAAATACCTAATAATAAATTAATAAATGAGAAAAGAATGAATAAATTAACTAGTGATATAAATAATTGTTTTAAATTAAAAGAAAGTGATAATAACAATAAAGCTTTAATGATAGATATTTTTGATACTTTAAAAGTAAAATATTCTCTTAATGAAGAGGAAATAGCAATGGCCGCTATTAATTTAGCGATTGGTAAAAAACCATTCTTTATGAATGAAGATGAGACATGGATATATAAGCAAAATAATAATGAAAGAGAAAGATCAAATAGAAACGCAAATACAAATAATCGTATAAGAAGTTCAAATAGGAGATCTAATTACCAAAATAATGGTTTTGAAACTTTTAAATTCAATGTTGGCAAATCTAATAGGATTAGAGTTGCTAATATTATTTCTTCAATTTGCAATGCAACTAATATCAATGGCAGAACTATAGGGAAAATACAAATCTTTAGTGATTATAGTTTGGTTGATCTACCAAAGAATTTGCATAAAGATACAAAACAAAAATTAAAAGATTTGAAAATTAGAAATTAAAAATTGTATTAATGAAGAAATCTAAATTATTGTTTTTAGCAATAACTAGTTATGTAATTGTTAATCTAATTATGAGTGATAAAAGTCATTCAGATGTTAATACAAATTCTCTGATTAAGATGTTTTGCTTAGAAAATGTCAAGTATGAAATTTCTAAAGCAAATTTAAAATTCGATGATGAATTTGCTAAATCAGTATGTAATTGCTATATAGAAAATATTTCTAATAATAAAAGTCACGAGAATTCTATATCAGAATGTAAAAAAGAATCAAAGAATAAATTTAACTTATAATGTATTTATTTAAAACTTAATGGAAGCTGAAAATAATCAAAATCCCCTAATAAGATTATATACAAACTTATCAAAAGAAAAGAATCTTTTATTTTTTGCTTTTTTTAGTTCAATTATTAATAGGATACTTGATCTGGCACCGCCAGTAATAATTGGTCTTGCTGTAGATATTGTTGTTAACGAGGAAAATTCATGGATTGCTAATTTGGGTTTATTAAATGTACCAACTCAATTAATTACTCTTGCTGTTCTCTCAGGATTAATTTGGAGCGGAGAATCTATTTTTCAATATTTATATTCTGTTTTATGGAGAAATCTTGCTCAAATTTCACAACACAAACTGAGAATCAAGGCTTATGATCATATACAGAAATTAGATATGCATTTTTTTGAAACTGATAATACTGGAAGGCTTTTATCTATCCTAAACGATGATATTAATCAATTAGAAAGATTCTTGGATCATGGTGCAAATGAAATTATTCAGCTATTTGTATCAGTTTTCTTAATTGGAGGAACAATGCTATTTGTAGCTCCAAAGATAGCATTGTTTGCCTTCTTGCCAATACCTATCATTTTTCTTGGATCAATTAAATTCCAACATAAACTTGCACCAAAATATAAGGATGTAAGGATAAAAGCAGGTTTATTAGCTTCAAGACTAAATAATAATTTGGGAGGAATTCTTACTATAAAGAGTTTTACAACTGAAAAATGGGAACTTAATAGATTAAATAATGAGAGTTTGGCCTATCAAAAAAGTAATAAATCAGCTATAAGACTTTCCTCAGCATTTATACCCTTAATAAGATTCGCAATATTATTTGCATTTATAGCAATTTTATTAATTGGAGGATTTCAAGCCTGGAATAATCAACTTAATGTTGGGAGTTATAGCTTTTTAGTATTTATAACTCAAAGATTGCTATGGCCTTTAACTACTCTTGGTCACGTCTTAGACGAATTTCAAAGATCAATGGCATCAGTTAATAGAGTTATTGATTTAATAGATATTCCAATTAAAATAATTGATGGCAAAAAAAAGATTGATCCAAAGAAAATTAATGGCAAAATAATTTTTAAAGATATTAACTTTAATTATCCACAGAGAGAATCCACCTTAGTTGATATAAATATAGAGATACCAGAGAATAAGACTTTAGGTATCGTTGGTCTAACCGGTTCAGGTAAAAGTACTTTAATTAAATTACTACTTAGAATTTATGACTTTAATAAAGGGTTTATAACATTGGATAATATTCCAATAAAGGAGATAAAATTAAATGACTTAAGGAAATGTATATCTTTAGTCAGTCAAGAAACCTACTTATTTCATGGAACAGTTCAGGAGAATATTTCTTATGGTTCAAATGGAGCGAATTTAAAAGAGATAATAAATGCAGCAAAGGTAGCTGAGGCTCATCATTTTATTAAACAATTACCTGATGGCTATAACACTATTGTTGGAGAAAGAGGCCAAAGGCTTTCAGGTGGGCAAAGACAGCGTATCGCCCTGGCAAGAGCGGTGCTTAAGAATTCTCCTATATTAATTCTTGATGAGGCAACAGCATCTGTTGATAATGAAACTGAAGCTTTAATACAAAAATCTTTATCAAAACTGACTAAAAACAGAACAACAATTGTTATTGCTCATAGGTTAAGTACTGTAAAGAATGCAGATAATATTATTGTTTTAGATAATGGAAAAATAATTGAGGAAGGGAAACATAATCAATTATTAAAAATGAATGGAATTTACGCCGACTTATGGAAAGTGCAAGTAGGTATTTAATTAAATTAAGAAATTAAAGGATTCAATTACGTTCGCAAATAGTTTCTCAACTTTATTCCATCTTTCCTGGTTCGTTCCAACAGCAAAGGTATAAAGTGAACCCCTATCTATTACTACAGTTGCGATTTCATGCCTGTCTTGATTGTTTAAATTAAGCGCGTACTCCAAATCATAAAAAGTATGATTAGAGGCTTCTCTTTGGTTAGCATTTATAAGTTCGACAGATCTACCTGAACCTTCTGGAGCAATAACTTTATCTATTAAGGTTTGTCCAACTTCTAGAGGAGTACCTAGTTGTTCTAATTCGATATCTTTATTTACATCTGAAATCACTAAGCTTAGTGTCTCATTGCTATTTATCAAATCATGATAAATGATCTCTGGACCACCTTCTACCTTAACCCTTGTCCATCCAGTGGGATAAAAAAATCCATATCTTCCATCTGGGCTTTGATAAGCTTCTAATCCAGCATTTAGTCCGCTGCTACATCCACTTATTACAAGGCATAAAATTAATGCCAAAAAATATTTAAAATAATTTTTCATCTTTAAGTTGAATTTAAAATATCGTTACTAAAAATATAATAAGACATAGAAAGCAAACAAATAGAACCAATTTCAATATATTAGGTATAGATTACAAGTAGAAAATTTCGAAATTTGATAACTTTCACCAAACCACTCGCAAAATTAATAGAAAATTTTGAAAGATTCCCTGGCATTGGTCCTCGAACCGCACAGAGATTAGCACTTCATATTCTTAAACAGCCAGAAAAAACGATTATGGAATTCTCTAAGGCTCTAATAGATGCACATAATAACGTCGGTTATTGTAAAAAATGTTTTAATTTAACTTCAGAAAATGAATGCGAAATATGTCTTAATCCAGAGCGAAATAAGAAATTAATTTGTGTTGTTGCTGAAACTAAAGATTTACTTGCTCTTGAAAGAGCAAGAGAATTTAAAGGTATTTATCATGTTATAGGGGGGTTAATATCCCCTATGGATTCTGTAGGCCCGGAATTATTAGAAATTAAAAGCCTAGTAGAAAGAGTCAGCAAAAATGATATTGATGAGATAATTCTTGCTTTAACACCTAGTGTAGAAGGAGATACAACAAGTTTATATATTGGAAAACTATTAACTCCATTTACAAAGGTAACCAGAATTGCCTATGGATTACCAATGGGTAGCGAATTGGAATATGTTGATGAGGTTACTCTTGCAAGGGCTTTAGAAGGGAGAACAAATGTTATTTAATTATGACTGAATTTAGATTTGATAATAACGAAAACTTAATAAGACTACCTTCATGGATAAAATTCCCAATCAGTAAAGCTTCAGAATTTGCAAAGATACAAAATCTTATTAAAAGTAACAATATTCATACAATTTGCGAAGAAGGGAGATGTCCTAATAGAGCTGAATGTTACGCTTCTGGAACTGCTACATTCTTATTAGGAGGATCTATCTGTTCAAGAGCATGTGCCTTTTGTCAGGTTAATAAAGGCAGGCCCACAGAGATAAATAAATTTGAGAGTATTAAGGTAGCTAATGCTGTGAAAATATTAAATTTAAAATATGTTGTTTTAACTTCAGTTGCTAGAGATGATTTGTCTGATCATGGCGCCATATTATTTACTTCCACTATTGATGAAATTAGAAAAATTGATTCGAAAATAAAAATTGAAGTTCTTACTCCTGACTTCTGGGGAGGTGGTAGAAGTTTAGAAGAAAGGGAAATACTCCAACAAGAAAGATTAACGAAAGTATTAGAAAAGAATCCAATTTGTTTTAATCATAATCTTGAAACAGTTCCAAGACTTCAAAGAGAGGTTAGAAGAGGCGCTAATTACTTGAGTTCAATTAATTTACTTAAATTATCAAAAGAAATTGCTCCAAATATTCAAACCAAATCCGGCATAATGATTGGTTTGGGGGAAAATTTAGAAGAGATTAGAAGTACTATTATTGACTTAAAAAAAGCTAATTGTGATCAAATTACTATTGGACAATATCTAAGACCATCTTTAAAGCATTTACCAGTAAGAAGATACTGGAGACCTGATGAATTTGATAATATAAAGGATTTTTCAATAAAAGTTGGTTTTAAAAAAGTATCTTGTGGTCCTTTAATAAGAAGTAGCTATCATGCAGGCTGAATTAAATTTAATTTTGCGAATTTATTCTCTAAACGATGTAAAATTTCCTCACAATCACCCTTCATTAAAGTACCTGCTCCGCCCCAAAATAATCTTAATATAAGATCTTTAGGACTTGATCCTACTTCTTTTATAATGCTAAATCCAATTGTTCTAAAATATCTGACTAATTTTTTACTATAACCTTCTTGATCATAAATTGCTAATAATCTAGCATTTCTGCATGTTGTATTTTCTAAAGCCCAGGACATTGTTGTGGCCCAAACTAGTTCTGAAACTAATGGAGGTGCATTCCTTAAGACTTTTAAAGTGTCTAATTGTAGCCCATGCTTATTAGGGAAAGTCCATCCTTTCATCTCACCCCATATTTTTACATAATTTCTGTCTTGCTTAGCAACAACAATTCTGAAAAAATTTAAGCCTAAAGTTTCTCGCATTTGAATTTTTATAATAAGACCTTTAGATTCAGCTATATTTTGTATTTTAAGAATTTCCATTTTTAAGTTATCTAAATAACCTTTTCTCTTTTGCAGAATTGTTTTTGTCTCTCAGCAAATCTTGCCCTATCTTTGTCACTGAATTTATTTATGCAGTGATGACATTGAATCCCTTCAATATATTCATTTCTTTTTTTTTCTTGTTTTGAAATAGGCATTCCACAAGCATGGCAAATGGAATACGTTCCTTTTTTAAGTTTATGATTAAGAGCTACTCTTTCATCAAATACGTAGCATTCTCCTTCATAAAGATTTTTATTTGGATGTATTGTTTCGAGATATTTTAGGATTCCACCTTTAAGATGAAAAACATTTTCATATCCTTTATTTCTAAGAAGAGATGTAGCCTTTTCACATCTAATACCACCGGTACAAAACATTGCTATTTTGTAATCTTTTTTATCCTTAATAGATTTTTCTAAATTTTCATCAATCCATTTTGGAAACTCTCTAAAGTTATTTGTATTGGGATTAATGGCTTTTTTAAAGGTACCTAAAGAAACTTCATAATGATTTCTAGTGTCAATAATTATTGTATTGTCATCTTCAATTATTTGATTCCATTCGTCTGAATCTAAGTAGATTCCATTTATTGAAGCTGGATTGATATCTTTAATCCCTAATGTCACTATCTCTGTTTTTATTCTTACTTTTAATTTTTTAAAGATGTTTTTATCAGAAAAACTAATTTTTTCATTAAGATCTTTTTTCTTAAAGAATTTTCTAATAAATTCAAATAATTTATTTGTATATTTTTCCGGACCACAAATGGTGCCATTAATTCCTTCTTCTCCTAAAATAAGTAAACCAGAAATATTATGATCTTCAAAATCTAATAATTTGTCTTTAAGAACCAAAATTAGATTTTTATCAATTTTAGTAAAGCAATAAAGTGAGATAACTTTATATTCTTTTTTCATTTGGCAGTTACAATACTCTTCTTTGATACGAAATCTTTGTTAAAGGAAACACCTACTTCTTTTAAAAGTTTCCTATCAGTTTCACAAGCTGGATTGGAAGTAGTTAAGAGTTCATCACCATAGAAAATTGAATTAGCTCCACATTGGAAACATAAAATCTGAGCTTCTTTGGATAACTTTTCTCTTCCTGCGCTTAGTCTTATTTTACTTTTAGGCATTATTATTCTCGCAGTAGCGATCATTCTAATCATTTCAATTGAGTCAATTTCTTTAGATTCCTCTAGACCTGTACCTTCAATAGCAACAAGTGAATTGATTGGAACACTCTCTGGATGAGGGTTCATATTGGAAAGAACTTTTAAAAGGGAAGCCCTATCATTGTTGGTTTCACCTAATCCTATAATTCCTCCACAACAAATATTAATTCCAGCATCTCTTACTCTTTTTAAAGTGTCTAATCTATCCTGGTAAGTCCTAGTTGTAATAATATTTTTATAATATTCTGGACTAGTATCCAGGTTATGATTATAAGCAGTTAATCCAGCTTCAGCAAGTTTTAAGGCTTGGTTCTCATTAAGCATTCCAGCTGTTACACATGCTTCCATTCCTAATTTCCTTACACCTTTTACCATCTCAAGCATCGAATTAAAAGCGCCCCCATCTCGAATCTCTCTCCATGCCCAACCCATACAAAATCTTTCGGCTCCCTCTTCCTTAGCAATTTGTGCTCTCTTTAAAACAGATTCAACTTCTTGGAGAGGATCACTCTTTAGTTGACTTGAACTATAAATTGATTGGCTGCAGTAAGAGCAATCTTCCGTACAACCTCCTGTTTTTACACTAAAGAGAGAGGCAAGTTGCACTTTATAGTTATTGAATTTGCGATGAATAATCTGTGCTTTCCACATTAAATCTATAAGTGGCATATTAAGAATTGCCAGGATATCATCCCTTTCCCAGTCAAACCTTAAATCTTCTGCTGAATTAATATCTAGGTTGCTCATTGTAAATTATCTCTGATAGAAAGAGCTTTTATAGATTCTTTCGATATTGATTCTATACCTCCAAAACGTCTATTTCTAGATTGATAATCAATTATTGCTTTTAAGAATTCGGTATCATTAAATTCAGGCCATAATACTTCAGTAATATATATCTCAGAATAAGCTAATTGCCATAGCAGAAAATTACTTATGCGTCTTTCTCCACTTGTCCTTATCAAAAGTTCAGGGTCATTAAAGTCTTTGGTAAATAATTCTGATGCAAATAATTTCTCATTAATTTGATCAGGACTTATCTCTCCAGTTAGAGATTTTTTTGATAATTCCTTAGCTGCTCTAACCAATTCTTGCCTACCTCCATAATTCATGCAAACATTTAAAGTTAATTCTCTATTGTTTTGTGTAATTTCTTCTGATTCGTTAATTATTTGTTTTAAGTTTTCCGGGAAAGGAGATAAATCTCCTATGAATCTCAAACGGATTGACTCTTTATTAATCTCTTCTAATTCCTTTTTGAGAACTTTATCAAAAAGATTTAAAAGAAAATTCACTTCTTCATATGGTCTTGACCAATTTTCTGTAGAAAAGGCATAAACAGTTAATACTTTAATGCCTAGATTTTTTGATAATTTTATAATATTCTTTAAAACCATTACTCCTTTGTTGTGACCATGCGATCTAGGGAGACCTCTTTTTGTTCCCCATCTGCCATTGCCATCCATAATTATTGCAATATGCTGAGGAATTCTAAGTTTATCTATTTCTTTAGTCAGATCTAGAATCACATTTGTGGTATTTTTCAATTTCATATTAATCTTTTGAATTGACATCTATTAATCAGATTTTTTTGTGGTTTTATCAATGACAATATTGGGAATAATATCAGTTGTGAGATTTTTTGGCGATGTAACATTTCTATTTGTAGATGATTTTGACATTGTTTGACTATTTGGATTCCCAATAAAATCAATTAAAAGTTCTTGCAATCTACTGCTAGTAATAGGTCTCTCAAGTTTACCCTGATTAGCTAAAGATAATGTGCCTGTTTCTTCTGAAACAACAATACAAATGCATCTTTCGAATCTTTCAGATATACCTAATGCAGCTAAATGTCTAGTGCCATATCTACTTATACCCTGCCTTGATAAAGGAAGGATTACACCTGCAGAGATTATTTTGTTGCCTTTAACTAAAACAGCACCATCATGTAAGGGAGTATCAGTTGCAAATAAATTTATCAAAAGTTCTGTGGAAAGTTGAGCATCAATATTTATACCTGAATATAGAAAATCCTCAGGTCTAAGATCACTCCCACAATCAACTACAATTAATGCCCCTCTTCTATTTTGAGAAAGCTTACCTGCTGCCTCTACAATTTGATTAACAGTTGTAGTATTTGCTCTGAATTCTTTTGAAGGGTTACCAAGAATAACGGCAAGCCTACCAGTCCCTAATAATTCCATTAATCTTCTTAATTCACCTTGCCATAAGATTGCCAAAGATAAAGAGCAAGCAAGAACAACAGCATCTAATAGTTTTGTCGTTAATGGAAGATTTGCGTATCTTTGAATAAACCAAGCAAATGAAACTAAAAATAAATATCCTCTAAGAAGCCAAAGTGTCCTTTGCTCTTTAACTCTAGAAAATAGTAATAATCCAAAGCCAGCTGCGAACATAACATCTAATACAACTTTAAAATTTATAAACCCCCAGAAATTCACATTAAAATTTTAATCCTATTTTAAACTTACCTAACTTTGCTTAATAAAGCGATCTGGTAACACATCAAACTTTAAAAGATCCTCTGTAGATTCCCTTCTTTGAATTAATTCAGCATTTCCTTTCGAAACCAGTAGGGCTGCAGGCCTAGGAATTCTATTATAATTAGAGCTCATGGAAATATTGTAAGCACCTGTCCCAAAAACACATAATAAATCCCCAGGTTTACATTCACCTAAAATAATATCTTTAAACAAAATATCTCCTGATTCACAATGTTTCCCTGCCACAGTGTATCTTTTCACTGAGGACGCATTTAGAGGATTTTTAACCAAGCAAGCAGAATAATTAGATTGATAAGTTATTGGTCTTGGGTTGTCACTCATGCCTCCGTCCACTGACAAATATGTCTTTAGTTTAGGTATCTCTTTGAAAGCGCCAATCTTATATATTGTAACTCCTGCTGTTGAGACTATTGATCTGCCCGGTTCACACATTAGTGTTGGGAGTTCTAAATTATTTTTCTTACATTCTTTTATAACTGATTCTGATACTGACTTAACCCATTCATTAATAGAAGGGGGGTTATCGTTATTTGTATATTTAATTCCTAGTCCTCCTCCAACGTTTAATTGGTAAATCTCATTACCATATTTTTTTGCCTGGATAATTGTATTAACCATAATTTTAGCTAAATCTTTATGGGGTTCTAATTCAAAAATTTGTGATCCAATATGTGCATGAAGACCAGTCAATTTGAGATTTTCCGTATTAGCGATTTCGCTAAATAAATCATTTAAACATTCGATCCCAAAGCCAAACTTACTATCAAATGATCCGGTTTTAATATATTCATGGGTATGACATTCTATCCCAGGGGTGAATCTTATCATTATTTCAATTCCAGAAGATTCCTTTTGGGCGAGATATTTAATTCTTGCTAAATCATAGTAATTGTCTAAGACCACTTTAATTTTGTTTTTAATGGCAAATTCTAATTCTCTATCAGATTTATTATTGCCATGAAAGACGATTTTTTCGTTTGTGACGCCCCCCTTTATTGCGGTTAATAATTCACCTTCTGAGACAGCATCCAATCCAAGTCCCTCAGAAGCCACTAGGCTACTCATTAATAATGAACTATTGGCTTTTGAAGCATATATAGGTAATGATTCTCCAGGATAATATTTTTCAAGGCTATTTTTATATGCTTTGCAAGAATTTCTTAAAGTTAATTCGTCCAGAATATAAAGTGGAGAACCATACTGTTGAACTAATTCATTAATAGAACATCCCCCAATGGATAAACTGCCCTCTTCATCAAATATTGTTGTTAGAGGAACAATATTTTTATTTGGTGCATCAAAATCAATTTTATTTTCTAAGAAATGAAATTTTTCTTCCATTGTTAAAAATTTTTATTTATTCTACAACTTACTCTTTAAAAATTTTTTATCTTTTATATCAGAAGTTTATGGTAACTATTAAAGAAATAAATTTTAAACAAGCAAAAGTATGTTTTTTGCTTGATTCTCAATCGTTAAGGCTATGGAGTCTTAAGCAATGGCAGAGTGAACTAAATAAAGATAACGTTAAAGCACTTGCAGTTTTTAAAGATGAAAAGATTATTGGAGTTTGCGTCTTTCAAATGATTCTTGATGAAGCTGAACTAAATTATATGGCAATTCATCCAGAATTTTTGAGGAAAGGTTTTGGACAAATTTTATTCTCAGAATTTTTAAGTATTTCTGGAAAATACAACGTAAGAAAAATATTTCTTGAGGTTTCTGCAAATAATGTTTCTGCAATAAATTTTTATGAATCCTTTAATTTTAAAACTATACGTGTTAGAGAGAAATACTATAAAGATGGTTCTGATGCTATTTTGAAAGCCAAAGTGATTTGTTAAAAAAATAATAAAGTTTTTTAATTGTGCGGATTACCAGAATCATTGAAATCAAAGTAATAGATAACGATCCTACTTATAGTGTAGTATTTGGACAACAATCTAAATACATTAGGTATTCACAAAAGCTTATTCTGAACACAAAATATGCTTATTGCTGGTAGGTTATTATAAGAAAGCTTTTATCAATGTTTGAAAGATTTACTGAAAAAGCCATTAAAGTTATCATGCTTGCTCAAGAGGAAGCAAGAAGACTTGGTCACAACTTTGTGGGTACAGAGCAAATCCTTTTAGGCCTTATAGGTGAAGGGACTGGTGTTGCAGCAAAAGTTCTTAAGTCTCTTGGAGTAAATCTTAAAGACTCTAGAATTGAAGTTGAAAAAATTATTGGTAGAGGTTCTGGTTTTGTTGCAGTGGAAATTCCTTTTACACCAAGAGCAAAAAGGGTATTAGAACTATCTCTTGAAGAAGCAAGGCAATTAGGACATAATTATATTGGAACAGAACATCTTTTATTAGGACTTATAAGAGAGGGTGAAGGAGTAGCGGCAAGAGTCTTAGAAAATTTAGGGATAGATTTAACAAAAGTAAGAACACAAGTCATAAGGATGCTCGGAGAAACAGCTGAAGTTGGATCTGGAGCCAATTCCAGTAAGACTAATGTTAAAACAGCTACACTCGATGAATTTGGAACTAATCTTACTAAATTAGCAAGTGAATCCAAGCTTGATCCAGTTGTCGGCAGATATGAAGAAATTGATAGAGTAGTTCAAATATTAGGTAGAAGAACAAAAAATAATCCAGTACTCATAGGTGAACCTGGAGTAGGGAAAACAGCTATCGCAGAAGGCTTGGCACAAAGAATTCAACAAGGTGAAATCCCAGATATATTAGAAGAGAAAAGGGTCTTAACCCTTGATATAGGACTCTTAGTGGCGGGTACAAAGTATAGAGGTGAATTTGAAGAACGCCTTAAGAAAATTATGGAAGAAATAAAATCTGCTGGAAATGTAATTTTAGTTATTGACGAAGTTCATACTCTAATAGGAGCTGGAGCAGCTGAAGGGGCTATAGATGCAGCAAATATATTAAAACCAGCTTTAGCAAGAGGGGAATTACAATGTATTGGTGCTACTACACTTGACGAGTATAGAAAGCATATTGAGAGGGATGCAGCTTTAGAAAGAAGATTTCAGCCAGTAATGGTTGGTGAACCTTCCATAGACGACACTATAGAAATTCTAAGAGGTTTAAGAGAAAGATATGAACAGCATCACCGCCTTAAAATTACTGATGAAGCTCTTGAAGCTGCAGCACATTTAGGGGATAGATATATTTCAGATAGATTTTTACCAGATAAGGCAATTGATCTAATTGATGAAGCAGGAAGTAGGGTAAGGCTAATAAATTCAAAACTGCCACCAGAAGCTAAACAAATTGATAAAGAACTCAGAGAGGTTCAAAAACAAAAAGAAGCCTCAGTTAGAGATCAAGATTTTGATCAGGCGGGACAATTAAGAGAGAAAGAGATTGAATTATCATCGCAAATTAAACAATTACTTGAAAATAAAAAGGAAATCCAAAGTAAAGAAGATCAAAATAATAATGAAAAAATATCTGAAGAAAATACTACATTAATGCACAATCCAATCGTTAGTGAAGAAGATGTTGCTCATATTGTTGCCTCATGGACTGGAGTTCCTGTTCAAAAGCTTACTGAAACAGAATCAGTTAAATTACTAAATATGGAAGATACTCTTCATCAAAGATTAATTGGTCAAGATGAAGCTGTTAAAGCTGTATCTAGAGCTATAAGAAGAGCAAGAGTAGGTCTAAAAAATCCTAATAGACCAATAGCTAGTTTTATTTTTTCTGGTCCCACTGGTGTTGGAAAAACTGAGTTAACAAAAGCACTTGCTTCATATTTCTTTGGTAGTGAAGAAGCAATGATTAGATTAGATATGTCTGAATTCATGGAAAGACATACTGTAAGTAAGCTAATTGGATCGCCTCCAGGATATGTAGGTTTTAATGAGGGAGGTCAGTTGACTGAAGCCGTTAGAAGAAGACCATATACTGTGGTTTTATTTGATGAAGTTGAAAAAGCCCATCCAGATGTATTTAATTTGCTTCTACAGCTACTGGAAGAAGGAAGATTAACTGATTCTAAGGGTAGAACAGTTGACTTTAAAAATACTCTTCTAATAATGACTTCCAATATTGGATCAAAAGTTATTGAGAAAGGTGGAGGAGGTTTAGGCTTCGAATTCTCTGGAGAATCGATTGAAGATAGCCAATATAATAGAATAAAATCTTTGGTAAATGAAGAATTAAAGCAATATTTTAGACCTGAATTTTTAAATAGGCTAGATGAAATAATTGTGTTTAGACAATTAACTAAAAATGAGGTTAAAGATATAGCTGAGATTATGTTAAGAGAAGTTTTCTCAAGAATCAATGAGAAAGGAATTAAATTAAGAGTAACTGATGCCTTTAAAGAAAGATTAGTAGAAGAGGGATATAACCCTTCATATGGGGCAAGGCCTCTAAGAAGAGCTGTGATGCGTCTATTAGAAGATAGTTTGGCGGAGGAAGTCCTTTCAGGAAGAATTAAAGATGGGGATATTGCTCTAGTTGACATAGATGAGAATAAAAAAGTTACCGTTAAAATCTCATCAGAAGAATCTCCTCAGGAATTAGCTGGTGCTAATTTCTAACTTTATGCTTACATGTATTTAATTTCTCCATCTAAAGTTATTAGAGGAAATAATGCCTGGTATGAAAGTTTAAAGCACGTTCAAAAAATTACAAATACCCCATTGGTCCTTGGGAGAAGTAAAGCAACTAATAATATAAGAACTAATTTAATGAAAGATTTAAATAGGGAAAATTTAAATGCTTATTCTTTTGATATTAAATATGACTGTTGTTATGAGGATCTTGAGAGAGCTTACGAATTTGCATCAAGAAATAAATGTGATGCGATTATAGCTGCAGGTGGAGGAAAGGTCTTAGATGCTGGAAAACTTTTGGCTGATTCTTTAACCATTCCATGTATAACAGTTCCCTTAAGTGCCTCTACTTGCGCAGGTTGGACAGCATTATCAAATATTTATACTCCAAAAGGTCAATTTATAAAAGACGTTAGCCTTAAATCTTGTCCGGAAATATTAATTTATGATTATTCTTTTATTCGAACTGCTCCATTAAATACTCTTAGAAGTGGTATAGCAGATTCATTGGCTAAATGGTACGAATCTTCAATAACAAGCCTTTCTAATAGTGACGGGGTTGTGCAACAAGCGATTCAAATATCAAGAGTTCTTAGAGACCAATTATTTATTGATGGATTAGCTGCTTACAAAAATCAAAACGAAAAAAATAATTCTTGGCGTAATGTTGTTGATGCTAATGGCCTTACCGCAGGACTTATTGGTGGAATTGGAGGCGAAAAATGTAGAACTGCAGCAGCCCATGCAATACATAATTCTATTACTCAGTTGCAGTCTATTAAAAAACCTCTTCATGGAGAGATAGTTGGTGTTGGGATCTTAATTCAATTAAGTTTAGAAGAAAGTAAAAACAAAAATAGATTAGCTAATCAGTCTTCTAATCAGCTTTTAAAGTTTATGAAAGATTTAAACTTGCCTACAACGATTGCTGAACTTGGTATCAATGTATTTGAAAAAGATAATTTAGAAAGAATTGCTAATTTTACCTGCAGGAAAGAATCAGAAATACACTTTTTACCCTTTTCAGTTAATTCAAATGATATTATTAGCGTGATTTCTGAATTTGAAGCAAATAAAATAATAATTTGAAATTCTTACTTTTTTATAAAACATGAGTAATGATTTAAATAATAAAAATTTAAGTTATTTCTTGGAAGCTAAGTGTTCTTTATTAGATCCATTAGCTAAAGATATATCTGAAGAAGTTAAATGGGTTGAAATTGAAACTAAATGGGGGCATCTAGATTTTCCAATTGTTCAGTGTGGGGAAGGAGATCCAGTTCTGTTTTTACATGGTTTTGATAGTTGTTTTTTAGAGTTCAGGAGAATATTACCATTTTTAAAAACAAACTTTAAAATTATTATTCCTGATTTATTTGGCTTTGGCTTTTCTCCTAGAATTGAAGGAATTAATTATACGACTCAAAATATAATAAATAACCTAATTGATATTTTGAATAAATTAAATATTGAAAAAAATTTAAAAATTGTTGGTGCTTCAATGGGAGGATCTGTTTCTTTACATCTTTCTGAAGAAATCCCAAATAATATTGAAAAAATGATCCTTTTATCACCAGCAGGATTATTTGAAGAGCCAAAAAGTATTCCATTCCCTTTCAATCAGATTGGGGCAGTTTTTTTAGGAACTCCATTTGTAAGAAGAAATCTTTGTAGACAAGCATTCGCATTTCCTGATAAAAGTGTAGGATTAAAAGAAGAACAAATAGCTTCAATACATTTGGGATGTAAAGGATGGAGAAATTCATTAGCTTCTTTTGCAAAAAATGGAGGATTTGGCGGTTCTATTAAATATCTCAATCTTATAGATATTCCAACTAAAATAGTTTGTGGTGAGAATGATAGGATTTTAGGTAAACTTGAATTAGATAAGATAGGGAATCTTAAGAATATAAATTCTATAAATTTAAAGAATTGTGGTCATTTACCTCACCTGGATTTGCCAAATATAACTGCAAAAATAATAAAAGATTTTCTTAATTAAAAAAACATGATTATTAATTTAATCAAATTAGGAATCAAAATTTTATTAAAAACTAATTGTGAAAGAATAATAATCAAGCGTTTAGAATTATTAATCAAAAATAATATATTTCTAGGAGAGGTTGAACATATTATATTAGAGGGTGAAAAGATTATTTATAATGGATTACATGTAGATTATGCAAAGTTAAATGGTTTTAATTTAAAGATAGATTTTAAAAGGGAAAGCAAATTTTTGAAAATCAAAGATTTTTGTGCTGAGATAATATTATATTTAAGTCAAGAGAACTTAAGAAATATAATTAATAATAAAGATTCTAGATATTCAAATAAGATAAGAGAATTTGCAGTTCAAAATAATAATATAGATAAGATATCCTTACAGAATAAATTGATTATTTTTCATTTCTCAAAAGATAATAATAAATATAAAAAGTTTTTTAATATTATCTATAAGAATAATCATATAAAGCTAATTGAAATAAACACTAATAAGAGTTTATTAATACCATTTGATAAAAATATTATTTTCAATAGTTTAGAGTTATGTGAAAGCTTTATAGAAGTTGAAATAATTTCAAAGGTGAGAATAGATAATTAAAAGATTTTTAATGAGTCGAGCAAAATAATAGTGTAATAAACTAAAGAAGGAGTGAAGATATAGCTATCAATTCTATCTAACATTCCACCATGACCTGGTAATAAATTGCCTGAGTCTTTTAATTTAGCGTCTCTTTTCATCATTGACTCTATTAAATCTCCAACTAAGCCCATTAATGAGACAAGTATTCCAAAAGATATCCCAATTAAGATTGAATTATCCCAATTAAAGATTATTGAAAAAATAATACCCGTTAAAATTGAACAGATTATGCCTCCTATTAATCCTTCAATTGTTTTCCCTGGAGATATTAAAGAAAGTGATCTTTTGCCATATTTCTTACCAATAAAATATGAACCTATATCACTAGAAACTATTAATAAACAAGTCATTAATGTTATTTTAAAACCTGAAAAATAATTTAAATTAGAGAATAAATTACCATTATATTCAGAACTATTAGAAAGGTTTTCTAGACCCCTCAATCTGATCCAATAACTAGGCAATAAGCCTAAATAAAACAAACCAAATATTGATGTGGCAATATCAGAAATTTTCCCAGGCTTTGGTTGGAAAAGTAACCATGTACAAATAACAATTGAAGAAATTGGCAAAATGGCATTTGAAATTTCTTTCCCAATTATTCCGTTTACTTCTAGATATGTTGAAAGGATTATAATTACACAGGAAAATAAGGTTGTTTTGGTAGCTGGTTTAATACCTGTATTTTCAGCCATCTTAAATAATTCTAAAAGTGCCAAATATGTGAGAATGGTTATTCCAATTGCAAAGCTCCATCCACCTAATGAAACTACGATAAGTCCAAAAATTCCAATCAGTAATCCACTTCTAAATCTCATAATTTATTTCAAATTTAAAATACCTTTATATATGAATTTACCAGATCATTATTATATATACTTTGTCCTTGCAACCAGTTAATTCTTTCTTTATCTATCTTTTCTCCAGGCACAATTAGTGGAATTCCTGGTGGATAAGGACAAATTATTTCTGCCGATATTTTTCCTACTGATAGTTCTAATGGAACTTTAAAAGAATCTTTTCTCCAGGCTATTGATGGGCTGACCTCAGGAATTTGAACTAAAGGGAAGGGAGGCTTTAAAGGTTTAATAGTAGTTCGCTGCAATTTTTTTGCAAGGAGCTCATCCCATAATTTAGAGAGAAGGTTTACAAAATCATTTTGTCTAGCAAAACCTAAACAGAATGTTAATGTAGTAAGCTCTGGTAATTCAGCCATAAGACCATTCTTATAAAAGAATTGATCAGCGGTAAAACCATCAATACCGATTATGCCTGTATTAAGGACTATCTTTAAAGGATCTTGTGTCTTTATAAGTGGAATCCCTTTTTTAACCAGGTTCTCAAAAATCCTATCAGCCTCAGATATCCTTTTCTTATATTTTTTAAGACTTTCTTGATTGAGCCAGTCTTTTATCGATTCTTCACAAGAAGATAATAATAAAGAACTTTGACTTGAGGTTTGAAGTAAGTTTAAGTTATCAGCTAGTTCGCTTTGTTTTATATTATCCCCAGGGCTCCATAGGATCGCAGTCTGAGTTAATCCATTTAAAGATTTGTGAAGAGAATGAACAACTAAGTCTGCTTTTGATCTTATTGCTGATGTTGGGAATCCCATATCTTCACAAAAAAGGAAATAAGATCCATGAGCTTCATCAACTAAAACAGGAATTTTTTCTTGATGAAGAATTTCTATAAGATGATCTATTTTAGTTGCATATCCCTGATAGTAAGGGTTAACAAGTATTGCCCCAGCAATTTTTTTATTTTTCAATAGTTTTTGATTAAGTATATTTTTAAGCCATGTACTTGTTATTGGTTTATAGTGACCAGTCTCTTCATCAAATGGCACATCAAAGAAAATAGGGATGATATTTACCAAAGTACAAATCTTAATAACACAATTATGAACATTTCTTGGAACTAAAATATAATCTCCAGGCTTAGCCATTGTTAATATTGATGCTTGAATTAAACCAGTCGCTCCATTTACTCCAAAAAAGCAATTCTTAACTTTAAATTTCTCTGAAAAATAATTTTGTGCTTCAGCAACTAAACCTTTTTGAGACAAGTTTGTCCCAATCTCTGGTAGATCAGGCAAATCCCATGAACCAGGTCTTTTACTTAATAAATTTATGATCTCTTTTGGCAATGCTTGCCCTCTATTATGTGAAGGTAAGAAAAGTGTTTTAAGAAAATTTCGTTGTAGAAAATAAGAAATACTCATAAAGTAATATTGACTCTTATAGAATCTTTGTAAAGGGATAAAACATTCTTAATTAATGAATCAGATCAATCATCTAGAAAACGAATATAAACCCTTGAAAAATTTGATTTGGCTTTTATTGAGGCCATGGATATTAATCCCTAGATTAATTTATATCTCTCTAACAATATTATTCTTTTTAATAAGATTAATTCTTCAAGGTTCTAGTAAAGATCCTAATATTCAGAAAAATCTCTCAAAGTATTTATTTAATGTTATTACTGATCTTGGCCCTTGCTATATAAAACTTGGCCAGGCTTTATCGACAAGGCCAGACTTGGTTAGGCAAGATTGGCTTACTGAACTTACAAAATTGCAAGATAATTTACCTCCCTTTGATCATAAAATAGCTTTAAAAACTATTGAGAATGAATTCCGTGTTAGTGCTAGTAAACTATTTGCCGATTTCCCAAGTAAGCCAATAGCATCAGCTAGCCTTGGGCAAGTTTATAAAGCTAAAACAAAAAACAATAACTTTGTTGCAGTAAAGGTTCAAAGACCAAATCTAGAATTTATTATAAAAAGAGACGTAGTTATCTTAAAAATCTTAGCTAATTTTTTATCACCATTCCTTCCATTAAATATTGGTGTTGGTATCGGGGAAATAATAGACGAATTTGGAAAAGCTCTTTTTGAAGAAATAGATTACTCTAAAGAAGCAGAAAATGCGGAAAAATTTGCTGATTTATTTAAAACTAATCAATATGTATTTATTCCAAAAGTAGAAAGACCATATTGCTCTAAAAGAGTTATAACAACTTCATGGATAGAAGGAGTAAAACTAAAAGATAGAAATGAACTTGAAAAAAATGATTTAATCCCATCATCTTTTATAAGAACAGGAGTAATTAGTGGATTGCAGCAACTTTTTGAACATGGTTATTTTCATGCCGACCCACACCCAGGTAATATGTTTGCCTTAAGTGGTGGAAATGAAAAGAATGGAAATATTGCTTATGTTGATTTTGGAATGATGGACTCAATATCTGACTCTGATAGATTCACTTTAATTAAAGCGATAGTCCATTTAATCAATAATGAATTTTATTTATTAGCTCAAGACTTTCAAAAATTAGGTTTTCTGAGTGATAAGCAAGATTTAAATTTAATTGTTAATCCTCTTAAAGAAGTCCTAGGGGGTTCTCTAGGAGAAGAAGTTGGAAATTTTAACTTTAAAAAAATTACGGATAAATTTTCAAAACTAATGTATTCTTATCCATTTAGAGTCCCTAGCAGATTTGCCTTAATTATTAGGGCTGTTGTAAGTCAAGAAGGTTTGGCTTTAAGACTTGATCCCGAATTTAAAATTATAAAAATTGCTTATCCATATATAGCAAAGAAACTTTTAACAGATAATTCAGATGAAATTGTAGATATTCTTTTGCAAGTTATTTTTGATAAAAAAGGTAACTTACAAGTTGAGAAACTTGAGAGTTTGTTGAATATTTTATTTAAGGATTCTATTGATATTAATTCTGATTTGATACCTGTAGCTAACGCTGGCATTAAATTAATTTTAAGCGATAAAGGTTCAGAAGTTCGCAAAAATCTTTTATTAAGCTTAATTAAAGACGATAAATTAGAGTTTAAAGATGCTGAGAAATTATTTAATGTAATAAAAGAAACTTTCAGTCCAATCAAAATAGCTAAAGATGCCGTTAAAAATATTATTTCACCGGTTTAATAACATTTATTTTATATCAACTAATTAATATTCCAAACTTAAAATTCAAACTAATTAAAATAAAATAAATATAGTTAATTTGGTTTGATTTATCAAAGAATAAATAAAACTCTTTCAATTTATGGAATTTGTTCAAGAAGAAAAGCAGAGTTACTCATAAGAGATAAAAAAGTTCTTGTAAATGGAATAATAGCTACCATTGGGATGAAAGTTGACCCTGAGAAAGATATTATTATTGTCAATGGAAAAAGAATTAGTAAATTAAAATTAAAATCGCAATTATTACTTCTAAATAAACCAAAATACGTAATAACCTCTTGTTCTGATAACAAAGGAAGAAAAACGATATTAGATCTTTTACCTTACCAATATCAAAAAGGTTTTTTCCCAATTGGAAGACTAGATTATCAAAGTAGAGGAGCATTATTAATTACTAATGATGGAGATCTCTGCTATAAATTAAGCCATCCTAAATTTGAACATAAAAAGACTTATATTGTTAAGCTAGATAAGGAAATAGATAATAATAGCCTTGATTTATGGAGATCAGGAGTTAATTTAGATGGGAGAGATACATTGTCATGCTTTATTCAGTTAGTCTCAACTAATTCGCAAAAGACAGTTTTAAAGATAGTTATGAAAGAGGGTAGAAATCGTCAAATTAGAAGAATTGCAGCGCACCTTGGGTTTAAGGTTAAAGATTTAAAAAGAATTTCATTCGGAAATTTTTCGTTAGGTAATTTAATTGAGGGGGATTGGAAAATTGTAAAAAGTTATCCAATTTAAGATGAAATTTTTAGAAATAATCTTTAATAATAAAAGAATTTCAGGATCTGAAAAAAAATCTAAAAAAGATTATGAAAGATATCTAGAATTATCAAATATTGTAAAAGAAGCTAGATCTAAAAAGAATCTTACACAAGAAGATTTATCAACTATTTCAAAAATACCGTTATCAATTATTATCGCAATTGAAAATAATAAAAAAGAATTAATACCAGAATATCCATTCATAAGATCGATATTAATTAAACTTGAGGAATGTCTTGTTATCAGAAAATCTAAATTAGTAAATTTAATTAAGGATGAAAAAACTTTTAAAAATCCGAAAGTAAAATTTAGTTACCTAACAAATAAATTTGATTTAATTAGTTCTTGGCAAGGTAACTTTATATATATAGCCATTTTGTTTTTATCATTATTAGTCCTGAATAGTTACTACATTAATTCAAGAACAATTGAATTTAGATTCATTGAGAAAAATGTAGAAGAATAAAAATGTTTAATAATTTAAAGAATATTAGTTCTGTAATAAGATTCTCCTAAACTTCCAAAATGCCTTAAATAAGGTTCAATTTTATTCAACGGTTTACTATACTTCCAAGTCCAATTATATGAAGTGGTCCCTGGTTTATTAATCCTGCTTGAATCATCTAATGAGAGGATATCTTGTATTGGAGCTACAAATAATTTTGAATTTGTTTGCATTCCTAATTCAATTAAATTCCATGCAGGATTATTTGAGAATTTGTATTTATTAATAATTTTTTCCTTTAATTTCTCATCTAAATTTGCCCACCAGGAAATAGTAGTCGAGTTATCATGTGTACCTGTATAAACTACACAATTGTCATCTTTAATATTTTGAGGCAAATATGGATTTTCTTTATCACCATCAAAAGCAAATTGTAAAATCTTCATCCCAGGTAAATTAAAATCATTCCTTAATTTATTAACATCATCAGTTATGACTCCTAAGTCCTCTGCGATAATTGGTAAGTCTTTAAGA
>CETG01430882.1_pt1 | contig 27588 bp, 28 predicted proteins | sample 361471 | NCBI WGS metagenome assembly CETG01 (sample SAMEA2622696, study PRJEB7988) | marine metagenome | isolation source: saline water (ENVO:00002010), including | reverse complement strand
CAGCAGTTGACGGAAGCACCAAACGCAACCATTGTTTCATGGGGCGGCATCTCCATCTACAAGGGATCACGAACTGTTGCAGCGTTTTTTTATATCTAATTGCAAAAAGTCTTTTGCCAGAAGGGTATTTGGGAAAATTGACTTTGCTTCATTAAGAAGGTCATTTGGTGTTACATCATTACCTGGGGCATATCTTGGGCTCAAATGAGTAAGAACTAGTTGCCCAACTTTTGCTTCTAATGCCGTTTGAGCGGCCATGGTGCTTGTCGAATGACCTCTTTGAAAAGCCATTTCAGAATCTTTGTGGGAAAAAGTGGCTTCATGGATAAGAATGTCAGCTCCTTGGGCGAGTTCAATAGCTTCTTCTGAAAAGACAGTGTCAGTGCAATAAACCATGCTCACGCCAGCTCTAGGAGCCCCTGTAAAGTCTTTCCCCTCAAATATCCGACCATCCTCAAGTTGAACTTTATTTCCTTTTTGTAGCTCTGAATAGATTGGTCCTGGTGGTATTCCGTGTTTTTTTGCAAGCTCTAGATTAAATCGACCAGGTTTCTCCTTCTGATCAACTCTATAAGCAAAAGCAGGGACCCTATGCTTGAGATAAGTACAGCGGACAAAAAGATCCTGATCGTTTAGTAATACTTGATGTTTTTGAGCAGCCTCTTCTACAGATTTTATTTGTAAAGGGTAGGAAATTTTGCAGAAACTTTTATTTAGCACACCACCAAGGTATTCCTTTAGCCCAATAGGTCCAAAGAGTTCTAAACCTGAACTATTACCAGCAAGCCCAAGGCTCGCTATAAGTCCTGGGAGTCCATAAATATGGTCTCCATGCATATGTGTTATGAATATTTTCTTTAATTGAGAAAGACGTAAGTCACTGCGGAGAAATTGATGTTGAGTAGCCTCCCCACAATCAAATAGCCATATTTCTGAACGCTGGGGGAGCCTTAATGCCATTGCTGACACATTTCGATTCCGAGTCGGAACTCCTGAACTTGTTCCTAAGAAGGTGACCTGCAAGTTTTTTTACTCTTAAAATCTTGGTGACATTTCTAATTTTGACCACTGGTGGTTCAACTGTCTTGTCGTCAAAATTATGTTTGAACATTCAATTAATTATGTTGCCCCCAGCAAATAAAACAATATGGGGAATTGGTTTAGGAATATCAATACTTTTTGGATGCCCCATTGGTTCTTCTTTAGCCCTTCAGGAACCATTAATGCGCGTATTAGTTGATAATTCACCTTCTTTTCGTTTTCGTGCTGATGGCGATTTACCACTTTTAGTAAATTTTGGTTCAAAGCACAAAAGATTAAGTGCATTGAATTTGAAATTCAATAATGACCAGATCTTATGGAGTATTAATAATGATTTTGAACGCTGGAATCAACTACCTAAGCATCGTCATGTAAGCATACAGAGTTCAGATCCACGAGGCATATGGCTAGGGGAAAGAAGGTATAGAGGCGAGTTGCGTGTATCGTTAAGTGATCAAAATTTATCAGTTGTTAATCATTTAGGGATAGAAAGATATTTAATGAGCGTAGTGGGAAGTGAAATGCCTAAGGCTTGGCCTATTGCTGCTTTAAAGGCTCAGGCAGTAGCCGCTAGAACATATGCATTAAAACGGATAGGTAAGCAAGGAAGATTTGACATTAATTCAACGGAGTCTACTCAGGTTTATCTTGGAATAGAAGCTGAGACAAAGAGTACGAGGAAAGCGGTTAACAGCACCAGATCTTTAGTTTTACGGCATCATGGGGAACTAATTAGTGCTGTTTTTCATAGTAGTTCTGGTGGTCAAACAGAATCTAGTGGTGCAGTTTGGAAATATCAGCTACCTTATTTAGTTGGCGTCAAAGATTATGATCAACATAGTCCTAAATACAAATGGAAATTGAGATTTGAACAATGGGAACTTAAAAAAAGTTTTCCTGAAATTGGTGGTTTACATAGTATTCAGGTTTTAAGAAGAAGCAAAACAGGAAGAATTCTTAATAGCAAAATTTATGGTCCTTATGGATCTTTAAACATGACAGGAGTTGAATTGCGAAATCGATTGAATCTTAAAAGCACTCTCGCTGAATTTAAATTTTCTTCTTACAGTCCTGATAAAGGCACTTTTTTGTTGGTAATAGGGCAGGGGGCAGGCCATGGAGTAGGCATGAGTCAATGGGGTGCGTATGGTTTAGCAAAAAAGGGTGCGAATTTTAGGCAAATACTTCATCATTTCTATAGAGGAGTAGATATAAGAGCATATTGAGTTTCAAGAAAAAAAAATTGCTGTAAATTAGGTTGTTAAAATAAATATCTTAGGACTTGTTAAGATCTTGTATTAGCTCTAATAACTTGACTAATTTCATTGACTTTCTATTGCCATAGCTTTATTCAGCCATAGGCATTGAATACGACCTTGGGTTGTATTGTTCCTTGCTCAATCTTCTCTCCAATACCCTCAACTTTGTTATTACAATTGACTATGGCAATAAATTTATTTAAATGCTGGTTTTTAGGTAGACATTCTTTTTGATTGGCTATTTTGGTGGGATAATCATCCAAGAGAATTAGTCTTTGACCTTTCCTCCAAAGATCTAGTTGTTCTTCTCTTAATTTGATTTGATCCAAGTGGAGGAGGGCTTCTATAGGGGGTATTAAATTAGGGAGAATAGAAGTCTTATTATTGTTATTTCTAGGGAGAAGAATGGATTGATCCTCTGTAAAACCTAGGGCCTGAGTGCGATGTAGTTCTTTTAAGCAACCTCCGCAACCAAGGCTTTCTCCTAGATCTCTTGCGATTGAACGAATATATGTACCAGATGAACAGTGCACGTCAATTTCAATTAGTCCAGAATTGTTATCCCAACTTATAAGTATTAATTTATAGATAAAGATTTTCTTAGTAGGTAAATCAAATAGTTCTCCTCTTCTTGCTTTTTTATAAGCTCTCTCCCCTTTAATATGAATACTTGAGACCCTTGGTGGCTGTTGTTGAATAGCCCCTCTAAATTTATTTAAGTATTTTTCCATAACAACTTTCTCTAATACAGGCCATTTTCGTCGAAAAAAAATTTCACCATTCAGATCATCAGTTGAAGTACTTACCCCTAATTGAATTTTTGCTTTGTATCTTTTCCCTTCTTGCAAATAAGGTAAAAGTCTAGTTGCATTACCAATCGCTATAGGCAGAACACCTGTTACTGAGGGGTCCAAAGTCCCTCCATGGCCTACTCTTCTTGTCCCAAATAGTTTTCTAATTACATTTACACAATCATGAGAGGTTAGACCAGTAGGTTTGTTAATGCTTAAGAATCCAAAAGGTTTGCTCATTTAATATTTTCTCCTATCTATTTTTCTTATGAGTTAGATTATTAGACATAATTAGGCAATATAGATCTAGTCCTATATTCTTTTTACTAATAAAAAAGCCAATGATGAAGGAAGTGCTTGATATAAATGAGTTTTTAAACACAGGATTTAAATTAAAAGAACATTTGTCAAATTTTCTTCAAATTTCATTTGACCAATTAGAGAAAAATTTACCAAATGGAACGGAAGGTTTGGCCTCTCTTCATCCTGGTTCTTTAAGTCCTGAGGACACATCTGATTTTTATGAGCAAGAAGTAGGTGATGCTCATTTATTAGATTTAGCTGCTTGGCATTTAAATAGCTCTAATTACATTGCTGACACACTTAGGCTTCAGCAAATGTTTGCATGCGGAAAGGTCCTTGATTTTGGAGGTGGAATAGGTACTCATGCAATAGCTGCAGCATGCTTAAAGAACGTAAAACATGTGTATTTTGTGGATTTAAATCCTCAAAATAGAAATTTTGTAGAATATAGAGCAAAAGATCTTGGTATAAGCAATTTAATTTCAGTTCATAGAGATTTAGATAGTACAGGAGAAATAAAATTTGATACTTTAGTTTGTCTAGATGTTTTAGAGCATTTGCCAGATCCTTCGTCTCAATTAATAAAGTTTTTAAATCGGTTATCTCCAAAAGGTGTTGCTTTATTGAATTGGTATTTTTTTAAGGGTTATAACGGTGAATATCCATTTCACTTTGATGATCCTTTAATGATCGAAAAATTCTTTAGAACACTTCAAAATAATTATATTGAAATATTTCACCCTTTTCTTATTACTACTAGGGCTTATAGGCCAATTAATATTGATTCTTAACAGTTTAAGGAAGGCTTGTTAAGCAATTGCTGCGATGTTAATGCGTTTTCTATTGCGAAGCTTTCTTTTAATTGAGTCAAAAGTGACTATTCCATCAGAAAGGGCATATAGCGTATCATCCTTCCCTTTCCCTACATTTATTCCAGGCATAATAGATGTTCCTCTTTGTCTAATTAGAATTGATCCCGCAGTTACTTTCTCTCCACCATATGCTTTTATCCCCAGCCTTTTTGAATTGGAATCGCGCCCATTCCTAGTAGAACCAGTACCTTTTTTATGTGCCATTGGTCAGTTGAAAAGCAGTGAAATAAGTTATTTGTAATTATTTTACTTCCTTTTGGGCCTTAGACGCTTTTGTGGTTTTTTTAGCAGTGGATGTTGCTGTTGCATTTTTAGCTTTTTCTTCTTTCTTTTGGACTTTCTTTCCTGTAGAAATTGACTCAACCATTACTCGTGTTAATTCTTGCCTATGCCCATTTTTTCTTCTGGTTTTCTTTTTCGGACGCATTTTATAAACAAGAATCTTTGGCCCTCTTCTATGGGCCATGACTTTCAGCTCTACGGTTGCGTCTTTTATATAAGGTTTACCAAGCTTGATATCTGAACCATCTTTAGCGAAAAGAACTTTATCAAGGGTAACTTTTTCATTTATATCTGCCTTGATACGGTCTAAATCATAGTATCTATTTGGCTCTAACCAGAATTGAGCTCCTGAAGTCTCAACAATGGCATATTGGTCAGATTGATTCTGTTTATTTGAATCGGAATTTTTAGAAGTCATTTGGTTTGAAGACGCTCACAGGCTCGAAATTAATTCACAGTGATTCATGTCACAGACTGAATTAATAGGATTAGGCCTGACTCGCAATCGAAAGACAAACAAACATCCTCGCTTTTTATGGACAATTTAGTCAAGATTTAATAGGGGAAATTGGTCTTAAATGATTTTTTGGAGGTTTTTGTCATGAGTCCAAGGAAAACATACATACTTAAGTTGTATGTGGCGGGGAATACTCCTAATTCAATGAGGGCCCTAAAAACTCTAAGAGAAATTCTTGAGAAAGAGTTTAGAGGAGTATATGCATTAAAAGTTATAGATGTTTTAAAGAATCCTCAATTAGCAGAAGAGGACAAAATACTTGCAACTCCAACATTGGCAAAAATACTTCCTCCTCCAGTCCGCCGCATTATTGGAGACCTTTCAGATCGTGAAAGAGTCCTTATAGGACTTGATTTACTTTATGAAGAGTTATCAGAAGGGGAATATTCTTCTTTGTCATTTGGAGGGTCGGGAGATAAGGACATCAGCGAAGGAGATTCTTAAGGCTCCCTAGAGCATTGTGCTTATATTGTATTTTTGCCCTAGCTTTTATAGAGAAAATCAATTTTTAAGCAGTTTTTAGCGAAATCGCCTATTCAAATATGCAAGTTCAGAAGTTACCCACAGGCATAGAAGGATTTGATGATGTTTGTCATGGTGGGTTACCTAATGCCAGAAGTACTTTGGTAAGTGGGACCTCAGGGACGGGGAAAACAGTATTTTCTCTTCAGTACTTGCATCATGGGATTTGTCATTTTGATGAACCAGGTGTTTTTGTGACTTTTGAGGAGTCTCCGCAAGATATTATTAATAATGCAGGGAGTTTTGGATGGGATCTGCAAGATTTAATCGATCAAAATAAGTTATTTATTCTTGATGCTTCACCTGATCCTGATGGCCAGGATATAGCCGGAAGCTTTGATTTGTCAGGATTAATAGAAAGAATTAGTTATGCGATTAGGAAATACAAGGCTAAGAGAGTTGCCATAGATTCTATGACTGCTGTCTTTCAACAATATGATGCTATTTATGTTGTAAGGAGAGAAATTTTTAGACTAATTGCTCGGCTCAAAGAGATAGGAGTAACCACTGTTATGACCACAGAAAGGGTAGACGAATATGGCCCGATCGCACGTTATGGGGTTGAAGAGTTTGTCTCTGATAACGTAGTTATTTTAAGAAATGTTTTAGAGTCAGAACGCAGGAGGAGAACAGTTGAAATTCTAAAATTGCGAGGGACTACTCATATGAAAGGAGAGTTCCCGTTCACTATGGGTGCGCAGGGTATTAGTGTTTTCCCTCTAGGGGCAATGAGATTAACTCAAAGGTCCTCAAATATACGGATTAGTTCTGGAGTACCTGCTTTAGATGAGATGTGCGGTGGAGGTTATTTCCAAGACTCAATAATTTTAGCTACGGGAGCAACCGGGACAGGTAAAACAATGCTCGTATCTAAATTCATAGAGGATGCATATATAAATAAAGAAAAAGCGATTCTTTTTGCTTACGAGGAATCACGTGCTCAGCTATTGAGAAATGCAACGAGTTGGGGAATTGATTTCGAAAAGATGGAGGCAGATGGCTTATTAAAAATTATTTGTGCCTATCCAGAGTCAACAGGTCTTGAAGATCATTTGCAGATAATAAAACATGAAATAATCAGTTTTAAACCTTCAAGAATGGCCATTGATTCATTGTCAGCATTGGCTAGAGGCGTAAGTCTCAATGCTTTCAGGCAATTTGTAATAGGTGTTACTGGTTATGCCAAGCAAGAAGAGATTGCGGGCTTTTTTACAAATACAGCTGAGGAGTTTATGGGTAGCCATTCAATTACAGATTCTCATATCTCAACAATTACGGATACGATTTTGTTGCTCCAATATGTAGAGATACGTGGTGAAATGGCTAGGGCCGTAAACGTCTTTAAAATGCGCGGTTCATGGCATGACAAACGAATACGTGAGTTTTTAATAACAAATGAAGGCCCTCAGATAAAGGATTCTTTCTCTAATTTTGAACAGATTTTTAGTGGAGCCCCCCATCGAATTTCTTCAGATGATCAAATACCTGGAGTATTTAAAAGCAGAGATAAAGCTGATTGATTTACTTAGATAGTTGTAGTTCTTCCTGGTTCAAGTTCTGTATCCCAATCGCGACTTTTCCTTTCTGACTTTAGGAATAACTCTTCTTCGCTTGACTCTTCTAAGGGGAGTTCAAACCAGAAAGTGGTTCCCAATCCAGGTTCGCTTGCCATTGATATTTTTCCTCCATGTTTTTCTATAATTCCTCTGACAATAGATAGCCCTAGCCCTGTCCCCGCCTCTGTATGTACAGTGTTTTCTACACGGTAGAAACGTTCAAAAATTCTTTGTTGATCTACACCTGATATGCCGCAACCTGTATCTCCAATCTCTATACGTAAACTAGGCATGGGGAGTACAACTTTGCAATGAGGAGCATCAGTTGTCTCCTCATTGTGATTAGTCATACAAACATCAGGCCATGTATATGCTTTTACTAAGATAAGATCTCCTTTACTACTGAATTTCAAGCCATTTCCGATTAAATTATCTAATACTTGTAGAAGTAAATCCCAATTACCACGAATCAAAGGAAGTGAATCACCTTTTTTGAAGATAATCCGAACGCTCTTTTCATCTGCATTTAGTTTGTAATTACGAATAGTTTGTTCAATGGCTGGCTCTATATTTATTGATTCAAATTGAACATTGTTACCTGATTCAAGCTTGGAGAGGTCTAATACGTCATTTACAAGTCTTGTTAGTCTATCTGTCTCAGAGTTTGCAATACCCAAGAATTCTTTGTGTTCTTCATCTGAAAGTTGATCTCCAAGATCGTGCAAAGTCTCTACATAACTCTTGATATTGAATAAAGGTGTCCGTAGTTCATGTGAGACATTGCTTATAAACCTTCTTTGAGCTGCATTGAGCTCAACTTCTCTAGTTAAATCTTGAATCGTTACGGCTATACCTTTTAGTGTCGATCCACTTGAGTCCCTAACAGATTGCAAAACAATTCTAAAAGTTCTTGGAGGCTCATCTAGGCTGCAACGTAGGTCATCACTATCCTGAAGATTACTTAGGAGTGACGAAATAGGAGTATGCAAATCATTGGCAAGTATTTCTGGTAAGACATTTAATAGTTCTTGGCTTTCAAGATTACGACCTTCCCATCTGAATAGTCTTCTAGCGGTTTGATTCACTAGAACAATTTGCCCTTGTGCATCTAGCAATATTGCACCGTCGGCCATTGTTGCAATTAATGATTGTTGCTTAACTTGAGCTGCTCTTAATTCTTCAATATTTGCATTGTCATAGTCTTCTAATTGAGAAGCCATGGCATTAAATCCGTTTAGTAATTCGCCAAGTTCACCACTCACAGGTAGAGAAATTCTAGATTTAAAGTTACCTTGAGCAATTTCCCTTACGCCTTTTACTAATTCTTTAACTGGCCGAGTAATTGTTAACGCATTAAATACAGCTCCAATGATTACAAGTACCCAGATAGAAATGAAAACAGCTACGGTAATTTCTCTTGTAAGGGCAGCGCTTGCAAGTGCTTTTTTGTTCGGAGTTACTCCTAAGGCAAGCGTACCTAGATATTCTCCTTTCCAAATCATTGGAACAAAGACGTCAGTTACTTCTCCTTGTGGTGTTGTGTGTTGTCTTACAAGAGGGAATTGAGGGCGTTTCTTTAGCTCAGAGGGTAGTTGTAATTTCCTCGTGAGTTGTAATTCACTGTCAACTGTTGAAGGTGTTGCGCTAACAGGGATGCCAAGATTTATAACTCCATCTGGGTCTGTGAAAAAGATATAACGTAGATTTCTACTTGAACGCCAAAATTTTTCTGCAACATTAGAAAGCTCTCTATTTTGTCCTTTCGCTACTAATTCTGTGACGTTCCCAGAAAGAAGTAGACCTAAATCACGTGCATATCGAGTATCGTTCATTCCTGCATCCCTTTGGATGCTATTGAGTGCAAAAAATGTAATAAAAGTCATTATAAAACTTACACCAAGTGTTGCTATGGCAAGTAATTTGGATCTGAGATTAAATCCTGCCCACCAGAGAACAATAATTTCCCACCAATTACCTGAACTTTCTACTGTTTTTTTGTTCTGGGCCATACTTTGTTTGTTAATAGTTCGCAGATCTTTCATAGGCACTAAGGTTATGTCCCTTTCGGATTGTCCATATTGCGTACTTGGTGTCCAATATCAAATCGATATTGCATGTCTTTGAAATCAACATTCTTAAGACCTTTGTAAGCAATAGAAAAGGCTTCGTCAAAGGTTCTGCCTTGAGCCACTATTGAAAGTACTCTCCCACCCGATGTTATTACTTCTCCCTCAGGATTGCGATCAGTACCAGCATGGAATAGTTGAATCTGCTTTTCCTTCATAGGTTTTATTTTAACGGAGTCACCTTTACGAGGTCTTTCTGGATATCCTGATGCTGCTGCAACAATGCAGACACTGCATGAATCATGGATCGAAAGCTTAGGAGCATGAGCTAAGTCACCTATTGCACACGCATGGAGAACTTGTGCTAATTCAGGACCCAATAAAGGCATAAGAGTTTGGCATTCAGGATCCCCAAAGCGACAGTTGAATTCAATTACTTTTGGTCCTGATTCTGTGAGCATTAGTCCTGCATATATAACGCCTCGGTAGTCAATACCACGATTATTAAGAGCTTCTAAAGTTGGTTCAAGAATTGTCTTTTTTATTTCTTTTAGTTGAACTTCATCAACCAGAGGAGCAGGAGCATATGCCCCCATCCCACCAGTATTAGGTCCTTTATCACCTTCTTTTAGACGCTTGTGATCTTGTGCAGGAGGCAAAATAATCATTTGGGTCCCATCGCAGAGCGCGAAAATCGAAACTTCTGGACCTCTAAGCTTTTCTTCAAGGACTACTTTTTCACCAGCGTCTCCGAATTTACCTTCGAAAGCATTCTTAATTGCTTCTATTGTCTCATTTATATTTTCTGGAACAGCAACACCTTTACCTGCGGCCAGACCATCAGCTTTAACTACTAATGGCATGTTTGTCTGATTAAGAATTCCCAAGGCTTCTGAGACATTATTTACCGTCCAATGCTTTGCCGTTGGAATTTGTGCTTCTTGCATGAGTTGTTTTGCCCAATCTTTGCTTGCTTCTAATTGAGCACCTTCTTTACTAGGACCAAAAACTGCTATTCCTGATTCCCGTAGAGAATCAGCAAGTCCATTAGCCAATGGTGCTTCAGGACCTATAACTACTAAATCTATTTTTTGAAATAAACATTGGTAAATAATCTCTTCGACATTATTTGCTTGCACATCTAGCTTAGAACAACCTGCAAATTCTTCTGAACCGCCATTCCCAGGAGTAATAAAAACATTCTCAAGTTCTTCTGATTTGCAAAAGGCCCAAGCTAGAGAATTTTCTCTACCTCCATTACCGATTATTAAAACTTTTTTTAAGGGGTGAGAATCAGAGTGTTTTTTTAGGATTTTCATAAAAGATTTCGAGTCAGATTGAGAACGTAACCTGGAAACATTTATTTAATTCTGATTTAGGAATGGTTTTTTTTCTGAGATTTTGTTGAAGGGCTGTTTTGAATAGAAATTATCCTTTTTTATATCTGGTTTTCTTTCTTTAAGTTGCATGCTTACCTTTTGTTTGAGTACTTTGCTATTAAAATTGCGATAGGGTCCAAATGGAACCAAAACATGGCCCTCTTATCTATGAAGGAAAGGCTAAGCGGATTTTTGCAACTGATCATGGAGATAAGGTTTTAATTGAATTCAAAGATGATGCGACAGCCTTTAATGCATTAAAACGTTCAATATTAAAGGGTAAGGGTTTTTTGAATTGTCAGATATCAGCATATATTTTTGATTTTTTGAAAAGTAATGGGATTCAAACTCATTTTCTTGATCTTGAAGGAGAGAATTGGATGAAGGCACAAAATATAAAAATAATCCCAATAGAAGTGGTTATTAGGAATGTTGCAACAGGTTCCTTGTGTAAGCAGACTCCTATCAAAGAGGGAAGAAAGCTGTCACCTCCTCTGCTTGATCTTTACTACAAGGATGACAGCCTTGGAGACCCTCTGCTAACAAATGAAAGGCTTAAATTGCTTGACTTGATTAATGATGCTCAGCTCGAAGAGCTTGGGCGACTAGCTCGAAGAGTGAATGAAATTCTTCAGGTTTTCTTTAAAAACTTAGATTTATTGTTAGTTGATTTCAAGTTAGAGATTGGATTCAATAATGCGGGTGAAATGCTTGTAGCAGACGAAATAAGTCCTGACACATGTAGGTTTTGGGATGAACGCTCAAGTGATCCAACAGAGCGGATACTTGATAAAGATCGTTTTAGAAAAGACCTTGGTGGAGTGGTAGAAGCTTACGGGGAGATTCTTAAACGTATACAAGGGGGGATGAAGAGTGATTAAATTGCGACTAATGTTTTGCGTATTTGGGATCCCTTTTCGGTTTTTTTAAACGTTTATGGCAAGAATCTTTCAAACTGGTCCATTTAAGCTTTTTCGCAGAGGAGCTTATGGTTTAGCTATTGCAATCCCAATATGTTCTTCTGCGATTTTGGCAGAATCTTCTAAAGACGAAAATATTATTTATTTAGAGTCGACCAGCAATACGATTTCAGGACCTTTTTATTCGAGTTCGAAAAAACTTTTTCTAAATAAAGAATTAGAAAATAATTACTTTAGATCTTCTAGTTCATTATATAAATTGGCTAATAATTCTGATCAGGAAGAGGAGGAGAAACTTTTTCTAATTGCTGAGGTGATTATCGAGGGAATAGAAGATCATCCTGAGAAAAAACGTTTGCAATATGCTGCATATGATGCGATGTCAATTAGACCTGGCAGTAAAGTCACAAGAAAAGATGTAAAAACTGATTTAGAGGCAATATATTCAACTGGATTATTTTCAGGGGTAACTATAGATCCAATAGAAACTCCATTAGGCATTAGAATGAATGTAAAAGTTAAGCCAAATCCTTTTCTTAAAAATATAGAAATATCACCAGTTGATTCAAAAATTAATAGAAGTGTTTTGAATGATATTTTCCGTAGAGATTATGGCAAGATATTGAATTTAAATATCCTTCAGCTCAGGATTAAGGAGATTAGGAAATGGTATTCAGATAAAGGCTATTCACTAGCAAGGATTACTGGTCCTAATCGCATTTCGCCAGAAGGAATAGTAGAACTTAATGTTCAAGAAGGAAAAATTGAGGATATTGAAATAGTTTTTATTAATGAAGATGGCGACACTGAAAATGAAGATGGTAAAAAAGTAAGAAGCAAGACTAAAAATTGGGTTATAGAAAGAGAGATCGCTTCAAAGCCTGGAGAAGTTTTTAATAGAAAAGAACTTGAAAAAGATATAAAAAGACTTTACTCCACATCTTTATTTAGTGACCTAAAAGTTACTTTAAAACCAGTAGCAAATAAGCCTGGTAATGTAATAATAGTCCTTGGAGTTACTGAGCAAAGAACAGGCACACTTACTGGAGGGATAGGTTATAGTGGCTCACAAGGTGTGTTTGGTCAGGGTGGTCTTCAAGAATCGAATTTATTAGGTAGATCTTGGAAGACAGATTTTAATCTTAGTTATGGTGAATTTGGTGGTCTTATTAACTTATCTCTAACAGACCCTTGGATAAAAGGAGATAAATATAGAACTTCATTTAGGACTTCATTGTTTGTTAGTAGAGAAGTTCCAACAGAATTAAGAAGTCAGAGTAATGGTCACATTAAAGGAATTAGTGAGCGTTTTGAGCCTTCAAGTTCTTACACAACCGCTTATGATATAGCTTCTACAACGCCTACTGGTTCAGCTTATACTTCGGTTGATTTGGCTAAGGCTGCTAATAGTAATTTTAGTTGGTTTGATTATGAAGGAGACTCAATTGTTTTAGAAAGGACTGGGTTTGGTTTTTCTTTTGCAAGGCCAATGAATGGAGGAAATCCTTTTAAAAAAGCTAAATGGAGTGCGCTTGTTGGGATGAGTTTTCAAAAGGTAAGACCTATTGATTATGCAGGAAGTAAAAGACCATATGGTGTTCCTTCTAAAGACATAACTGATAACTCTGCGCCAAAGAATAGTGTTATATGTGTTGCTTATAATTGTGCAGATGAAAATACTCTCGCCAGCTTAAAAATAGGCACAAGTTATAATAATTTAGATGATTCAAGGAATCCAACTTCAGGAAATTTATTATCAATTAATAGTGAGCAATTTATTTCTCTTGGAAATAATTCTCCTACCTTTAATCGCTCGAGATTAGGTTATTCTTATTTTATTCCAGTGAAATGGGTTAAATTTACCAAGGGCTGTAAGCCAAAAGAAAATGAAAAATATGATTGTCCTCAGACTGTTGGTTTTCAGGCTAAAACCGGTACGATAATTGGAGATCTCCCTCCCTATGAAGCTTTTTGTTTAGGAGGTACTAGCTCTGTAAGGGGATGGAGTAATTGTGATTTAGCTGTTGGAAGAACTTTTGGAGAAGCTTCCGTTGAATATAGGTTCCCGATTTGGAGAATAGTTTCCGGTGCATTTTTTGTTGATGCAGGAACTGATTTTGGATCTCAATCTAATGTCCCTGGGCAGCCAGGAAAGCTTCTTAAGAAAGACGGCTCAGGATTTTCAACGGGAACTGGCGTTGTAATTAATACACCTGTAGGACCTATTCGCTTGGAGGCTGCAAGTAAAGATTTTGGAAATGATTGGCGCTACAACATAGGAGTAGGTTGGAAGTTCTAGTGGATTGTTGGCCTGATAATTATGAAAAACCATGGACTCTTGCTAAGTCTGTTGTTCGAAAAGGTGTTGGATTGCATTCAGGTGAACAATCAGAGGTAAGGCTTTCTCCTATTGATGAAGAAGGATTTCATGTCTCTCGAATTGCAAAACAGGAGTTACCTATAACCCTGCAATCTAGTCAAGTTCGTAACACACCTTTGTGCACAACCATTGATTTAGGTGCTTATCGCTTGTCTACGGTTGAACATCTCTTGGCAGCTTGTGTTGGCTGCGGTTTAACACATGTTCATATTGAAGTTTCAGGGAATGAGATACCTCTCTTGGACGGATCTGCTCAGTGCTGGGTTGAGGCTATTCAGGAAGCTGGAATAGTTAAAGCAAAAACACCTAAAAAGCCTTCTCCTGAAATTAATGAGCCTGTTTTAATACATAGAGGTAGAAGTGTTATTAGTGCTACTCCTGCTGAAAAATTCACATTAGTGGGAATGATTGATTTCCCATATAAAGCTATTGGGCAGCAAATGCTTGGGATTGAATTAAGCCCTGATAATTTTGTTAAAGAGATAGCACCTGCGCGGACATTTGGATTTGTTGATCAGCTAGAGGAATTACAAAAAGCGGGTTTGATTAAAGGAGGAGCTTTAGAAAATGCATTAGTTTGTGACGGAGATACTTGGCTTAATCCTCCTTTAAGGTTTAAAGATGAACCAGTTCGGCATAAGATTTTAGACTTAATTGGCGACTTAGCTTTTGTAGGTTTGCCTAAAGCCCAAATTTTGGTTTATAGAGGTTCTCATGCTCTCCATTCCGATTTTGCTAAGGCTCTTCTTCATAAAGACAATTTCACGCGTTAATTTCTCTTGACTGATTCATTACCGACCTCAGCTTTAATGACGGCTGAACAAATTATGGGTCTATTGCCACATAGATACCCTTTCGCTTTGGTTGATCGTCTTATAGAGCATCAACCGGGGAAAAGAGCTGTAGGAATTAAGAATGTCACATTAAATGAACCTCAATTTCAAGGGCATTTTCCTGAAAGACCTTTGATGCCAGGAGTATTAATTGTAGAGGCCATGGCTCAAGTGGGAGGATTAATAGTATCTCAGATCCCTGATTTGCCAAAAGGTTTATTTGTTTTTGCGGGGATAGATGGTGTTCGCTTTCGAAGGCCAGTAGTGCCGGGGGATCAAATTACAATAAGTTGTGAGTTGCTTAGTATTAAAAGAAAACGTTTTGGGAAAGTATTTGGTGAAGCAAAAGTAGATGATCAGTTGGTTTGTTCTGGTGAGTTGATGTTTTCGTTATTGGTTTGAGAGTCATGAGCGAATTACAAGAAACTCCTGATTTAGGAATTAATAAAGAGATCCAGATTCATTCATTGGCAGATGTTTCTTCTAAAGCGGAAATTGGATCTGGTGTTACTATTGGCTCTGGCACTGTTATAGGACCAGACGTTCAAATAGGTGCTAATACAATCGTAGGAGCAAATGTTGTACTTCAAGGAAGGCTGAAGATCGGTTGCAATAATAAAATTTTCCCAGGAGCTTGTTTAGGTCTAGAACCTCAGGATCTTAAGTATAAAGGTGCTGCTACTGAAGTTGTTATTGGAGATAGAAATACTATTCGAGAATTTGTCACTATCAATCGAGCTACCAACTATGGTGAGCAGACTAAAGTAGGAGACAACAACCTTTTGATGGCCTATTGCCACATAGCTCACAATTGTGATGTAGGTAATGGAGTTGTGATGTCAAACAGTGTTCAGGTAGCTGGACATGTTTTGATAGAAGATAATGCTGTTATAGGTGGTTGTGCTGCTATTCATCAATTTGTATATATTGGCTCTTTGTCTATGATTGGAGGTATGACTAAGGTGGAAAGAGATGTCCCGCCATTTTGTTTGGTAGAAGGAAACCCTGGGAGAGTTAGAAGCCTAAATATTGTCGGAATTAGACGCAGTGGAATGGAACGTCGAAATAATAAAGAGTTTAAGCAATTACAAGATATATGGAAGTTGCTTTATAGATCAGAGTATGTACTTGAAGAAGGTATCAGACGCGCCAGAGAGAACCCCCTTGAACCTTCTCCAGAACATCTTTGCAATTTTCTAGAAGACTCTTTCCAACAATCTCGACGCGGCCCTATCCCTATTGAGACGAGGAAAAAATGAGTATTCGGTTGCTTATTAGCACCGGCGAAGTCTCTGGAGACTTGCAAGGAGGTCTTTTAGTATCAGCGTTGAAACGTGAAGCAGAGTTGAGAGGCATCCATATTGAGATATTTGCACTTGGAGGAAAACGTATGAAGGAGGCAGGAGCAAATCTGATTGCCGACACATCTTCTATAGGAGCTATTGGTTTTTGGGAAGCCTTGCCTTTTGTGATACCTACTTTAAAAGTTCAATCTTTAGTTGATGATGTATTAAAAGAGAACCCACCCAATGTAGTCGTACTGATTGATTACATGGGCCCTAATATCCGCCTAGGAAATAAAGTCAAGAATATGAAATCTAATATCCCAATTGTTTATTATATTGCACCTCAAGAATGGGCTTGGCGAGTAGGGAGCAATGGAACTACTGATTTAATAGGTTTTAGTGACAGGATTTTGGCGATTTTCAAGTCTGAAGCGGATTTTTATTCTAAACAAGGTGGCAATGTGACATGGGTTGGTCATCCAATGCTAGATACATATAGAAAATTGCCAGATAGAGAAAATTCTTTTAGCCGCCTTGGAATAGATCCTCATAAGAAAGTCATTTTGCTTTTCCCAGCCTCTAGGAAACAGGAGTTGCGTTACCTTGTACCAGTTTTGCTACAGGCTGCTTTGATGCTTCAGAAGTACGACCCTTCTATTTATTTTGTTGTTCCAGCAGGATTAGAAATTTTTGAAGAGCCACTTAGAAATGCTTTGGCTTCTTTCGGGATTAGTGGACATGTTATTGCATCTAATCAAACAGATGAGTTAAAACCTTTTCTCTTTTCTATCGCTGAGCTTGCGATAGGAAAATCAGGCACAGTAAATATGGAATTGGCTCTTAATTCAGTTCCGCAAATTGTTGGTTATAAAATAAGTAGGGTCACAGCGTTCATTCTTAAAAAGTTTCTTCGCTTTAGTGTCGATCATATTTCTCCGGTCAACTTATTGTTGAAGGAAAGGTTAATCCCAGAGCTTGTGCAAAAAGAATTTACTGCAGAAGCTATTGTGAAATTGGCTATTCCTTTGTTAGAAGATACTCAAGTTCGTTCGTCAATGATTAAGGGCTTTGGGAGGTTGAGAAGTGATCTAGGGGAGATTGGCGTTACAGATAGAGCAGCTAAGGAGATAATTGAGTTGGCTATAAAATAATCTTGATTTTTATGAAGAAAATCTTTGTTGTTATTGTTTTTTGTTGTTTCTTATTTAGCAATTCTATTGCTTCATTCGCATCCGAAGAAACGGCTGTTTTTGCAGGCGGGTGTTTTTGGTGCTTAGAGCATGATTTAGAGAGTTTAACTGGTGTAATTAATGCAGACAGTGGCTATTCGGGAGGAGACTTGAAAGAACCAACATATCGAAGACACGAAGGCCATCAAGAAGTTGTTAAGGTTGAATTTGACCCTGAATCAATTAGTTACGAAAAACTTCTGAGAGTTTTTTTTAGAAATATTGATCCTTTGGATAATGAGGGACAATTTTGTGATAGGGGAGATTCATATCGTCCGGTAATATTTACTATAGGCGAACTACAACCATCGGTAGCCAATGAAGGTATTAAGGCTGTTGCTAAAGAATTACAGATCCCATCTGATGATATAAAAGTTGATATTAAGCCTTTAAAGAAATTCTGGATAGCAGAAGACTACCATCAAAATTATGCTGAGATTAATAGTCTGAGATATCAGTTTTATAGATATAGTTGTGGAAGAGATAAGAGGTTGAATGAGCTATGGGGAGATAGTGCCGGAACCTCAGAGCCTTGGATAAATTGACTTTGATTTAAATATTATCTTTCAAGTTTTTCGAAGAAAATATAACCAATTCACTAGGATTTCACAAGTTATTATGGCAGGCCCATTCAACGAGTGTTCTTACTCCATAACCAGTAGCTCCTGAAGGTGTGATCCCACGATCTTTTTCAGTCCAACATGTACCCGCAATGTCTATGTGAGCCCAAGGAATAGATTCGTTTACAAACTCTTTTAAGAAAAGAGCCGCTGTTATTGAACCCCCTGCTCTGGGACCAGTATTTTGGATATCGGCAAACGAAGATTTTAAACCTTCTTTATAAGAATTTTGCATGGGCATTCTCCATATACCTTCTCCGACAGCATTTGCTGCATTATTGAGATCTTTAGCTAGTTGATCATTGTCTGTCCATAGACCTGCTATTTCATCTCCAAGAGCAATAACACATGCTCCAGTAAGAGTGGCCAAGTCGACAATTGCATTGGGTTGAAGCTTGCATGCATATACGAGTGCATCCGCAAGAGTAAGTCGTCCTTCAGCATCAGTATTGTTTACCTCAATTGTTTTGCCATTTGATGCAGTGACAATGTCTCCTGGATGTAAGGCCGATCCATTAATCATATTTTCACAAGCTGCCACTATAAAATGAACCTCAGTATTTTTTGGACGTAACTCTGCAATAGCTCTTGCAGCCCCAATAACAGCAGCACTCCCACCCATGTCATACTTCATTTTTTCTATCTGGGAAGCTCCTACTTTTAAGTTATATCCTCCTGAGTCAAACGTAAGTCCTTTCCCTACCATGGCTAGACGGTTTTTAATTGTACCTTCAGAACGATATGTTAAATGAATAAATTTGGGTTCTAGATCTGATCCTTTGGAAACAGATAAATAAGACCCCATACCTTGCTTGAGACAGTCTTCTCTATTCAGAATTTTTGACTCAAGTTTATATTCTTTAGCAATTAGTAATGCTTTATTGGCTAATTCTGATGGCGTTAGGTTGTTTGGAGGTGCTCCAACTAATTCCCTGGCAAGTTCAACACCTGAGCAAATAGGATTTATTTGGTTAATTAAATTCTTTCCAGATTCGTGGAGACCAATTAACTCGATATTCGTTGGGAAGTTGATTGCATCTGGATTGCTTTTGAAGCGAAGGTCTTTAAAAATTGCAAGTCTAAGAGCTTCCCCAACTATTTTGGCAATATGAGAAGGTTCAAATGGCTCCCAGGGGAGACTTACTCCAAGTGTTCCTCTTAGGCCTAAGCAGGCTCTGGCTCCAATGCAAACTGCTTGGCGTATATCGGAAGGAAGCAGGTTTTCGCTTTTCCCTAGGCCTAAAATTACAAGCTTTTCTAATTTGCTATTGATAAACTGAAAAGAAATAATTTCTCCTGAATTTCCGGAAAACTCTTGATCCTTTAGTGCTTGCAATAACAAAGCCTTGTCAGTTATTTGTTCAAGTTTTTTGACTTGATCTTCAAGATCTTCTTCTAAAAAACCTACTAAAAGGACGGAACCTTCCCAGTCCTTGATCTTTAATGAATTGAGAGAAATTTGCATTTGCCTTAAGGCGTTAGTCTAATTTTAGTCATTAGAGCAATCAAATTTCAGCAGTAAATGGAGTTTGCCAACATGATCTTGTCTCCTTGTTGAAAGGGGGGAGCCACCTTTTAATTAATATTTGCTCTATCTTTCGTCTTTCTTTTGTTTGCTTAGGGACATCAGTCCAAAAACGAATACTTAATTGACTACTCATGCCAGCCTTTCGGAGGGCCGAACAGTAATTGTCAAGATATGATTTGCAGTCATGATCACCTTTCCATCTTTTATCCGCTGCAATTGTCTCTCCTATATAAAGTATTAGATGCTGACCATTAAAGCTAGTTCGGTCCATAACGATATAGATAGCTGGTCCAAAATGATAAGACTCTGACCATTTCCAAAAATTAATAGGTAATGGCGTAAGTCTTAAAGGAGAAAAATTTTCTATTGAGTAATCATTCGAAGCTTCTTTGAAAAGAGAAGTTTGTCGAATCTTTGAAGTTGTCTTATCAAAAAAAATTGATTGATGTGTATAGATTCTCTTTTGCCAATTTTCTAGGAATTCCTTACTAATTGAAATCCCCTCAGGAAAAGTGTTTGCTTGGATATAAAGATTCCCTTCACTAAATAAATCACCTTGACCTTTGGAAACAGACATTTTTCATTGGTTCGGGGGAAGTTCTGGACCTGCTTTTTTAGGCCTAAAGCATACACTCCCAATTAAGTCTTCTATAACATCTGCTGGGAGGGTTAATCTTTCCTGTAAATCTGCAAGGTGGTGAAAAGGAGATCTTTCTCGTTCTCTTATTAACCGTTTAACTCTTTCTTTAGGCCATCTCAATGTTTGACTAACAATTTTAGGAGATGCACAGTTTATATCTAGTAATGGCATCTCAATAGGTTTTGGACTATTGCCATACCAACGGAAAACCAGGTGTGGAGACCATTGCTCAGCAAGGTGCTTAGGCAGATTTAAAAGTTTTATGAGGTCATCTTTGCTGCTTAATTGGACACCACCTCTTTGCAATCTAATCAGTAAATCGATCATGTTCCTACTACAACCAGGTAATCGTTGCCATTCATATGCTGTTGCTCTGTTTACATCTATTAAAAGAGAGGGGTCTAATGTTTTATTGCTATATTTACTTTTCAGTTTTTGAAGTTCTGTCTCGATCTCTTTGTCTTCACACTCCCTTAGGGGGGTTGAAGTCCGTTCACCTTGGCCAGGTAAATTGCCAGTAACTCTTAGCAATTTACGAGCAAAAGGATCTAGCCAGTGGCTTGTGGCCATGTGAAGGTAAACACCAAACGCATTAAAAGATTAACGACTTTTACAGTCTTTTGGAACAGATTAAGTATTTTGATTAATTTAATACCTTTTTATTGATTGCATAGAAGGTGTGGAGATTTCCCTCTTTCAATTTTGTTTAAAAGTTAGTAATTTCATAACTACAAAGATTTAAATTTATTAATTAGGACATGCAATTAAAAGGTAATATGATTTCTCGACTTCTGCCTCTAAAGTTATTTGTAATTTAGGGGCCTAGAGATATGACATTTTTTGAATCCGACATCGTGCAGGAAGAAGCCAAGAGGCTTTTTACTGATTACCAAGATCTAATGCAACTTGGTTCTGACTATGGAAAATTTGACCGGGAAGGAAAAATAATGTTTATTAATAATATGGAAAAACTAATGGAACGTTATAAGGTCTTCATGAAGAGATTTGAGCTTTCTGAAGATTTTCAAGCAAAAATGACAGTAGAGCAATTGAAAACTCAACTTGGCCAGTTTGGCATGACTCCTGAGAAAATGTTTGAACAAATGAATATGACTTTAGAACGAATGAAAGCACAACTAGATCAATCTTCAGATTGAGTAAATGTGCTGACCTTTTGATTTGCTAGTAAGAGCACCCTCTCAATGTTGGACAAACAAACTTCATTGCCTGAATGGCTAAGCAGAGGCTTAGTGGATTATTTCCCTTCTGATTCAGGTGATTCTTCTGATCAAAATCTTCTGCTCAGAATCGACGAGACAGTTCAGAATAAAAAAACTTTAAGAGTAAAGTTGGGGATTGATCCTACAGGTTCAGATATTCACCTCGGACATAGTATTTTATTTCGGAAGCTTCGGGCTTTTCAAGATGCTGGACATACAGCAATTTTGATCATTGGTGACTTCACCGCACGTATAGGAGATCCAACGGGTAAAAGTAAAACAAGAGTTCAATTAACTCCAGAGCAAGTAGAAGTTAATGCGACCACATATTTAGAGCAATTGGGTTATGGTCAAACACCTGAGAAATCTATATTAGACTTCACAACACCAGGGAGATTAGAAATACATAGAAATAGTGAATGGCTGGAAGGCCTTGATTTGGTTGAGGTGATTGAACTGCTTAGTAATTCGACAGTTGGTCAGATGCTCGCCAAGGAAGAATTTTCAAAACGTTATCAATCCGGTACACCTATTTCTCTCCATGAATTCCTCTATCCCCTTTTGCAGGGGTATGACTCGTATGCGGTAAAGGCTGATATTGAATTGGGTGGTACCGACCAAAAATTTAATGTCGCAATGGGTAGAGACATTCAAAGACATTTCAACCAACGACCTCAATTTGGTTTGTTGTTGCCCATTTTGCTTGGATTAGATGGTAATCATAAAATGAGTAAAAGTCTTGATAATACTGTCTCATTAAAGGAAGATGCTCTTTCTATGTATTCGAAATTGGAGAAGGTCCCAGATGATTTAGTTGATAGTTATTTGAATTTGTTAACGGACTTAGACTTCTCTCAACTACCTTCAAACCCTCGCGAACGTCAGCAACTAATGGCATTGACTATTACTTCAATTTTGCATGGAAAAAAAGCGGCAAAGATTGCTCAAGAAGGGGCTGCAAATCTTCTCTCAGGCTATAAAGATGAAATGGTGGATGTTCCTAAGGTTTCTCTGTCAAATATTAATTTTCCAGCAAAAGCATTTTATTTGTTAAGTGCAACCAAAGTTTGTGCCAGTAGTAGTGAGGCAAGAAGACAAATTCAAGGAGGAGCTGTTCGATTAGATGGAAAGAAAATTACAGATCCAAATATAGAATTTAATGATAGAAGTATGCTAGAAGGTAAGGTCATTCAGTTGGGAAAAAAATTTTTTAGACGTCTTTCTAGTTGATAATGAGTTAAATATAGCTATATGCCTTCCCCTATAAAACCACCTGAAAAAATAATTCTAGCCTTAGATGGTTTAGATCAGGTCGATGCACTTGGAATGATTTCAAAGATACCTAAATTATGTTGGGTCAAAGTGGGACTTGAATTATTTATAAATGGAGGCCCAGAGTTTATTTTGAAATTGCGTGATCAAGGTAAAAATGTTTTCCTTGACCTCAAATTCCATGACATACCAAGTACTATGGCAAAGGCTTGTAGACAAGCAACATTGAGTGGCGCTGATTTAATAACAGTTCATGCTTGCGCTGGCCGTACGGCCCTTCTGGCTTCTAATGAAGCAGTTCGTGAGTGCTCTCAACAATTTGGATTACCTTTACCTAAGTTGCTAGCTGTCACAGTCTTGACTAGTTGGGAGCAAAAGACTTTTGCAACTGAACTATTTATTAATCAGCCAATAAGTCAAAGAGTTAAAGTTTTAGCTGAATTAGCTTCTGGTTCTGGAATTAATGGATGCGTATGCTCCCCATTAGAGCTCAAGCAATTAAGAAAATTATATCCAGATTCATTTGAGTTGGTTACACCTGGGATTCGCCTAAAAGGAGAATCTTTCCAAGATCAAAGTAGAGTCATGACACCTGGAGAAGCTATAAAAGATGGAGCTTCAAAATTAGTAGTTGGGCGATCTATTACTACTGCTGACAGACCTTCAGAAGCTTTCGATCAGTTTTGTAGAGAGATATTAACTGACTGCTCTTAGGGAGTCTGACCTATTTTTGGCTCTTGCCCTTTAATTAATCTATTTATATTCGTCCTGTGTCTCCATAAAACCAGTGCCATGGCTATCAAACTTATCCACATATAAGATGAAGAAAATTGATTAGGTTTAAGACTAAGGAACATAAATATAGGGAGGCTAGACGCAGCAAAAATGCTGGATAGAGAAACAATTCGACTAAAAGCTAGAGCAATAATAAAAACAGCCAGAGAAGCAAGCCCTACAGGCCATGACAATCCAAGAAATAGTCCAAGTCCGGTTGCGACAGCTTTCCCTCCTTTCCAGTTGAGCCATATGGACCATATATGACCGGCTAAAGCAAATAGGCCTGCAGCAACTTGCCAGCCATCAGGAAGAGACATTAACTTCATTATTAATACTGGGATTGAACCTTTTCCTACATCAATCAAGAAAACTATCAAAGCAGCTTTCTTCCCTACATGTCTAAGGACATTTGTTGCGCCTGTAGAACCCGAGCCTATTTCACGCAAATCAATGTTTTTAAGCCATTTACCTGCTAGGTATCCACTGGGTATTGATCCCATGAAATAGCTGCCCACTAGGCAAGTTAAACCAAATAAAAAATCTTGAATTATCATGAGATTAATTCTTCCTCCGCATAGATCTCTTGGGGACTAGCAGCAAAAGCAAGCCAAATTGGGAATTGAAGTATCGGAATATCAATGGATTGTTCAGAAGAGTCAATAAGAATTAATGGAACCTCATTCCTTTCTTCTAATCTATCTGCTGTTTCTATTAAGCCGTCGCTTCTTTCAAATAAAACGATTCCACTATTTGGCCCAAAGTCTTCTCGTCTTAGTCCGAGAGCATCTTGAAGCCCACGCCTCCATTCGCCTAGTCGTTCTGGTTGACTTGCTAAGACAAGAGTTTGAAAACGATCTCCATACAACTCTCCAAGGATTGCAATTAAAGCTGAAGCTATAAGGACATTCCTAGATCTATTACCTCTGCTGGGTTGTGCCCCCCTTCCCCCCATATTAAAGAACCAATCATTAAGTAGCTCTATATCTTTTAGGTCAAGGCTTCTTCTGAATTTCCAAGGATCAGCGTAGAAATCTGGTTGCTCTAGGAATTGGTCAAGACAATCTCTAATTAAAGCCTCATCTGGTTTAAAGGTTTCTGATATAGCAAGGACTGATGTCGCTTGATCTTCCTCTTCTTTAGAGGACTCTTTGGGAATTTTATCTAAAGGTGAAGGTTTTACGACTACTGGTTGTACTATCAGTTCTAGTTGTTCAGCAGATTGAACAAGGTCTTGAAAAGCACCAGTTAAATAATCTTGGAAACCTTTTAATTTCCTAGCAATTGAATCTGATTGCCCAATGAAGGAGCTTTTTATTTCATTCTCTATTTGAATTTTTCGTTTTGACAGTTCCTCTATTTCTTTTCTTAATTCATTACGATGTCGTTTGAGTTCTATTAAGGCAACTTCTAATAATGGTTCTATTTCTTTAATAGGTTGAGTGGGTGATGGAGGTGGTAAGGTTTCTTCTCCTTCGAGATAAATATCGTTCGAAGATGAGATTGTTTCTTCAGCTTTAACCTCCTTTAAAGAAGGTATGTTTTCAGATGAAGCTTCTTTGTTTGTGAGATTTTCTTCTGTCATTAGCCCTCATTAGGTCGATTTTAAAGTTTTTAAGAGATAGATTAATTTTGTTTAATTTCTAAAGTGCTAACTCTTAATTCTAATTGAGTTTTAAGCTCTTTTGGATCGAAAAGAATTGGTAATAAATGTGGACTTGCTTCTTCTCTGAAATACAAAAGTCCAGGTAATTGAGGTAAGAAAATCTTCCATGCAAGCCAGTTCTTAAAAGGGAACGAACGTAATTGCTTGCCAAATTGCTTAACAATTAGAGAATCTTTAGTGAATTCCAATCGTAAGGTGAATGATTGAAGAAGTAGAAAAAGCCCAAAACTTGTAACTATTATCGTTAGCCAAGGCGATAGGGGTAGAGGAAGAAGAAGAAGACCAATTATTGAAAGGATTGAGGGCAGTTGAAATGAGGGAGCAAGCGTTACGCTCTCGTTAGAAGTGTTAGGCATCATCCGAATAAAATTTGTGTTAACAAAACATCTATTAAGGACACTGTTACAAGAGTCATGACTACAGCACCAGTGGTGCTTGTACCGACTTCTTTCGGTCCGCCTTTGGTAGTTAGTCCCCATCCACAGGCGATTACACCAATTTGAAGACCAAAAACTAAGGCTTTGATAAGCATAAAAGGAATATCACTAAGAATTAACCATTCACGTACGGAATTCCAGAAAATCACTGGCGGGATTTGATAAAGGGCTGTGCTGCTTAATTGACCACTCCAAAGAGCAACGGTGAAAAATAGTAGACATTGAATGGGAGCCATTAATACCATGGCTATTAATCTTGGGACAACTAGATATTCAACTGGATCTGTTTTTAACATTGTGATGGCATCTATCTGCTCAGTTACTTTCATGGTTCCAAGTTGTGCGGCATAGGCTGTAGCAACTTTCCCTGTTAAAAGTGTTGCAGTAAGTAGTGGTGCAATTTCTCTCGCCATTCCAATCGCTAACAACCCCCCTACTTGAGACCCGATTCCTTGCCTGCTTAACTCTGCAGCTACTTGAATATTAAATACAGTTCCTGCGGCTATTCCGGTAATCAAAACAATCAAGAAGCTGCCAGGTCCAGCTTCCATTAGTTGTTCTGATAAATCTGCTTGATTTATTTTCCCTTTGGCTGTTGCATTAACCGCTTGACCTCCAATTAAAAGGCTATTCCATAGTCTTTTGATGCAACGAGGAGTTCTCATAATCTTGAATGATTCAGTAGAGACTTTTTCCCGGACCAATCTCTCATTGTTAAGAGGCCAATACCTACAAGTACAGAGGGAATTAACCCCATGCACAACCTTATTGTGGTTATGGCACTAGCCGGTTGCTGTAAACAATCCCCAATTGCTAAACATTCATTCGAAGATCTATATCCTGCAAATGTGAGGAGTACTCCTAGTAATTGCACACTTAATCCGATACCGATCTTCTGAATTAGTACCATCCAAGCTGTATAAATGCCAGCTGGTTTTTCTGGGTCCGCATCAATAGCATCAGGAAGAAGAGACCAAGGTATTAGATAAGCTGTAGATGCTCCAAAACCTACTGCCAAAATAGTTATTAATAAGAGAATCATCTTAAAAGACTCAATGTTGTAAATTATAAAAATTTCATTTAACGAGAAATTTGATGCAATAGGAGGCAAAACCATAGCTATTAGGCATGCTGAAATCCATAAAAAACCACCTTTATAGAGAGCTTTAATTCTTCCAAATCTATTAGAGTAAATACTCCAAAACTGAAGACCAAATAGTGCACTTAGTTGAAAAGGTATTGGTATCCATTTTGATAACTCTGCGGGCACCTTCATTACCTGCTCTAAATAAATTAGAGAAACTGTTTGCATTAACTGAAGTCCGCACCAGAGAAGAAGATATAACGCAATGATTTTGATAAAACGCTTGTTTTTTTTGATCCGATTTAATTGGAGTCGAAAAGGTTCAGATTTTTGTACTGGCTTTCTTGCTTTCTTTGCAAAAGGGGCTAGTCCCCAACAAGAGATCAACGTAGCAAATGTCGCTAGAAAACCTGTAATTCTGCCCATAGATATATAACCTTCATTCCCAACTGATAAAAGACCCGCCGCAACAACAAGACCACTTAAACCAGCTAAAATTGAACCTGTAAATCTTGCAGCGTTTAATCTAGTTCGAATATTTGTATCCTGAGTAAGCTCAGTTGATAAGGCTGCAAAAGGTAGATTGACGCAGGTATAAGCCGTCATTAAAAGAATAGTAATAACAATGTAATAAAAAGTTTTCTCTGTTATAGAACCATTTGGCACCCACCAAATAGCAGCAAGGCTTATCCCAAGAGGTAAGGCGGCTCCCACCATCCAAGGAAGTCTTGGCCCCCATCTTGTTTGAGTATGGTCACTTAACCAGCCAATAAGTGGGTCGTTGATTGCATCCCAAACTTTTATGACCATTAGTAAAGAACCTGCCACAATTGCTGGTAATCCCGCTGCCCCTGTAAAAAAAGGAAATAGATAGAAGCCAAGTTGAGTAGCAGCTAAGCCTGTTCCAGCATCTCCTAAGCCATAAGCAATCATTAGCCTGCGCCTTGAACCTGTTTTAAATGATTTAGATATTGTCAAGCGCTTTTTTGGGGTGAGCAGATGTTCATAATGGATAAGAGGTTACATAATTTCCACCATTAATTGGCTATGGTTCTTATGTCCTATTGCGGGCGTAGTTTAGTGGTAAAACCTCAGCCTTCCAAGCTGATGA
>CETG01090290.1_pt1 | contig 27596 bp, 13 predicted proteins | sample 361471 | NCBI WGS metagenome assembly CETG01 (sample SAMEA2622696, study PRJEB7988) | marine metagenome | isolation source: saline water (ENVO:00002010), including | reverse complement strand
TTATGACCGCCCTGCCTAAATCTCACAGCAAGTTGTAGGTCTAAGTGATATTATTTATGCACTTACAGCATTATTATCTTTATCGTGTCTCTGATATGCTGCTGGAGTCCTAGTGCTGTTGTCATTATTTCTTGCTTGAAAGGTACCAGGAGTTCGTGCGGAATTATCATTATTACGAGCTTGATAATCTCCATTCCAATTCTTGTATGTCTTAGTTGCCCATCCCTCATTACCTGAGAATTGATTAACTGTACTGCTTCCTGGTTGAGGATCTGCAGCATTATTATCTTTATCGTGTTTTACATATGCCATTATCTTTTTCCTCCTCCCATTTGTTTTAACATTTTCTGAAGCTCTGATGTAGAACCTACAAACATAGCATTATTAGTAATATTCTTTGGACCTTTCTTCTCTTCATCAAGATCCTTCATCTTCTTATGTAGGTCAGCAAGCTTATCAGTCATGTCTGCTACCTGCTTCATGGCGTTTGTAGCAACTTCATATGCTCTTGGGTGCCCTGACTCCTGTGCAACTTCTAAAGCACCGTTAACCGCCTCCTGACCCTTAGAAATAAGGTTGTAGAGTTCTCCTCTAGTATATTCATAATCTTCTTCTCTATCTTCTGTGACATCTTTAAGGTTTGCCTTTCTAGTAGTGCAACCTCCTTCGGGTGTAGTAGAGACATCAATGTCTAGAAGCTCTTCCATATTTTCTTCTAGGTTCATAAGTATTCAACTCCTTCATTAAATCCAAAATCATCACCAGCATCAACTAGTACATCATCTGCTACATCAATTACACCATCAGTATTGATATCTGTTTTAGCTTTGGGTGTATATGTTCTAGTAATAGTTCTACGATTAACTGCAAGATCACCAATTGTTTCATGTATGATTGCTTTCTTAATAACGTCTGCAGTATTGTAAGGACCGTATAGATATGACTTCATAGTAAAGTTCAAAGTATATACGATATACCTACGTTCATAAAAACTATCATCCCAAGCATCTTCATAAGAAACATTATTTAATACAACAGCAATATCTTTCTTCTCATTCATGTCTGGAATCATGTTGAGAGTTATAGAGAAAGATGGTTGAAAGTATGGTAATATTTGTTCAGTAATTTGTAATGCATCATCTTGTGACTTAGCAATAACACCAAGTTCAAATGATAAGTTATAAGGTACAGGAACATACTGTACTCTTACCTCACCGCCATTACCATCAATTATTGTCTTATACTTTTGAATAGGAGAAGTCTTACGAGTAGGATCGTAATCAATACTAGTCATCTCAAAATAGAGACGAGGTAAAGTAATTGCAACCTTTCTACTAGAAGCATTCTCTTCCAATCTTACAAGGAATTTTTGTTTCGGTCCATACGCCAAAGGAACTTTTAATTCCTCTAAGACATCACCAGTGCTTGGATCCGTACTCTTCAGTATTACATTATTGAAGAGTGTTCCAAAAGCAACAATGTTCTTACGAACAATTTGATTGTAAAAATGTGAACCTAACATTAGATGCTACCTGTAAAATTACCAAACTCACCAAATGGATTGCCTTCAGTCCAATCCACTATATTATCAGCATCATCTTCAATCGCTCTGTTTTGATCGTAGCTGCTGTTGGAGTTATTTAGAGTGTCATAGGATTCTGGAGACCAGAGAGCACCAGAAGTTTGACCTTTAATAACTTCAGCAGTTGTAAAGGTACCAGTACGATTAATTACTTGGAGTTCTCTAGTTGCTGCATCCCAAGACTTGACTTCAGCTCTATTATCCTTGGGTGAATAATCAATAGTGACCGTAGGAGCAGAAGTGTACCCAGACCCACCTGAAGTAATATTAATACCGCTAACAATACCCGTACTAGAGACTGTCGCTGTTCCTGTAGCACCTGTTCCACCTCCTCCTGTAAATGTAACTGATGGTGGTAAAGCAGATTTATAATGCAGACCACCGTCAGTTATAGTAATAGAATCTACTGCATCACCGCTAATAATAGCTGTTCCTTTAGCAAGGAACTCATCGCCAACAACTTCTTCACCAACAGTGAAGTCTCCTGTGCCACCTGGATCCATGATAAGCTTAATAGCATTATCAAATAGTTGTTCAACTGCATCAATCTCTGCAACACCAGTGTCAAAGTCGTCTTGACCAACCTCATAGATTTCAGCAGTAATAGCATAAAATTGAATCTTTCCAAACTGGAAGAATGGTTCTTCCTTACCAACAAATTTAATTTCATAAATGTCTTGTGTTAATGGAAAATATAAAAGGTCACCTTCATTAGGTCTTTCATCTACAGTTAAAGTAGGATTATGCTCTGCTACTTCTTCTGTCCATCTTCTAGTAGATACACGAAATATAATTTCATCAGTTATTCTTAATCCGAACTTACTAATAAATTCTGCGTTGTCTCCAAATCCAGTTACATTTTGGAGTAACATTTCTATTTGAAATTGTTCTTGATACTTAGAGTATCTAACTTCGTCTAGTGTACTATCTTGTAAAACTATTCTAGGAATGTAATATACATCTGAGCCAAACAATTTAATCTGCTCATCAACAAGATCCTGTACTAGACCTTGTTCACCAGAATGTCCTTGATAATAAGTTGGAAAATAATTACTGGTAGGCATTTTATCCGATCATATCCATTGGTGGAATAGCATATTTAGAGAGTACCTCACCCTCTATCATTCTAATTTCAGATACAGCATCTTCATATATCTGTCTACCATTTAGTGAAACACCACCTGGTAATTTAACATCATTATACTTAATTAAATTCTGCCCCCATTGTTTTTTCATGAGGGAAGTTGCATATAACTTAACAAATCTATCATTGTACATTTCTGTAGCTTCTGTTGGATCTATTAAACGATGTGCTTCTATCAATAAGTTCTGTCCTGTTTGAAGAAAATCCTTATCAATATCTAAGTATAAACGATCACGACGCTGAGTATATCTAAACTGCTGAAATGAACCATTGTTTAAAACCATATCTAGAGTCTCTAGATATTGCTTAGTCATATAGTAGTTTAAGATATCAAGGGATCCAAAGGCATACAAATCATTTAAGAATATTCTATATTCAATACCAAATAAGTTAGAACGAATAGAGTTACCTACCATTCCAAATACCTTACTAATACCAGTTACATGAGATGGTATTGGTATATAATTTGTTGCTTCTTCCCAGTTTGTAGTTACTGCTCCCTCAACTTTAGAGGTAGTTACAGTTGCTGCAAGGCGAGTTTTGTCGTCATCAGTCATCTCATGAACAAGATAACAACGCTCCATACCATTATAACAATTCTCCTGAAAGAACTGAAATGTATCGTCAATAACGTTATTAACTTGTTCATCATCAATGTTTACCTGCAAAACAGGTTCACCAAGATTTCTCTTACAATATGTAATAAGATCTGTTTTAGATGCTGGTACCGCCATTACTCACAATAATCCCTTCCTACCTATTTAGGAATTATTATTCAGTAGGTTCTACACTCGCTGGAGTACCTGGTGCTTCTTCTGGAGGTTGCTCATCTGTTAAAAGACCAATAGTTTCTAAACCACCTAATAGTTTAGTCTTATATTCTTTTGCTTTTTCTAAATTCTTTTCTAACTCAATAATTTGAGTATCAGTTTTTGCTATTTGCTCTTCAAAATTTTTCTTGAGCTCAGTCGGATCCATAGTCATAATCAAAAATGATAATGTGTATTAATATTTATGCGTTCTACGTACCATCATATTTGACACAAAAATAGAATGTATAGTTTGTAGTGCTGGTATTAGAATTAGGACCCCAGAACATTTCAGGACAACATGTGTCACCAGAGTTTCTATTCTCACAACCATATGATTTTGAACTATCCTGAGATAAGTAAGGACCACCGTTACCATCTAATCTTTGTGTTCCAATACGGAATCCCCATGAACCATCATCAGAAGCAAACCTACTAGTTGAGTTATATCCATTACTATTAGGGTTTTGTCCATCAGAATAATACGTAGAGGTACTACCACTAACATCTTCTACAGTAGATCCATCTGCATTTAATACAAAACAATATAAGTTTCTATCTTGCTGTGGATAGAAGAAACTCTTTAATGGAGTTGGTTGACTATAATCCCTATAAGCCATGCAAGCAATTCCTCTATATGTACTTCCATCATATCCAGCAAATAGAAAATATGGAAATCCATCCATAGTTGAGTTAGGCATACCATCAGTAAGTTCTATATTCGTTCCACTATCCCATTCATTATATTTAAAATATCCTCTATTACTAATGGGAGATGATGTACCCTGTTGACTTTCTGCCATTCCTCCATAACAAGGAGTTGCAACTAAAGTATATCCTTCATTTTCAAATGTTGTTCTAATTGAAGATACATCATTATATCCGTAACCTGCTAATGCTGCATTAAGAGTTTCCATAACACCAAATAGACCAGCACCACCTGATAAGCTACCATCACATTTTCCCCAGACATCACTATTATCAAATGAATCAATTCCGTAATATACTTCTAAAGTAATTGTCTCAGTATTATATCCAATATACCCAATAGCTGGACTACTAGGTCTACTTGAATTAGTCCATGTAGGTATAACTAAACTACTTGGGGTATATCCAGATGGAAAATTAACAGTATTACCACTAATGGAAAATAATGTTTCTCCATTCAATGTTTGTAATGTATTTGCTCTTACGTATGACATGGTAAATTATGCGTATTTGACGGCGAAGAAGAATGTAAAACTAGTAGTATTGGTATTAGAATTAGGACCCCAGTACATTTGAGGACAACAAGTATCACCAGAGTTTCTATTCTCAGTACCATATGAATTACTTTGTGCATAACTTAAATGAGGACCAGACCAGTTACCATTTAGTGAACTAGCTCCAATACAGAATCCCCAAGATCCATCATCCTGAGCAAATCTATTACTCTGGTAATATCCATTACTATTAGGGTTTTGGTTATCAGAGAAAATTGTGCTTGTACTTCCAGAAACATCTGTTCTAGTAGATCCATCTGCATTTAATACAAAACAATATAGTTGTCTATTTTGGTTAGGGTAGAAGAAACTCTTTAATGGAGTTGGTGAAGTATAATCCCTATAAGCCATGAAAGCAATTCCTCTATAGGTACTTCCATCATATCCAGCAAATATCATGTGTGGATATCCATTAAGAGAACTGTTAGGCATACCATCAGACAATCTTATATTCGTTCCACTATCAAATTCATTTCTAGCAAAGTACCCTCTAGAAGTTATTGCACTTGTTGTTCCATTCATTGATTCTGCCATGCCACCATAGCAAGGAGTTCCAATTAATTTATATCCATAATTTTCAAACTCTTGTCTAACATTACTAACATCGTTATAACCATATGAATTCAATGTGCCATTAAGGTTACTCATATCATTGTATGTGTTAACCCCACCCATACTTACACTAGTGTTATATCTATACCATTGCTGTTTACCTTTATCACTCAGTCCAGAATAAAATTCAATTCTTTTTTTATCTAAATTATATCCAGCTGTCTTTTCAAGTGGATTTGCAGGTCTTGCAGTATTATCAGCCCATGTTGGTAAAGGAAATCCACCAGGATTATATGCAGCAGGAAATAATGGTGTGACTCCATCGGGTGCCATTTGCATCACCGTTTCATCACCAGTAGTTGCTAATCTATTTACCTTAATAGTGCTCATAACTTTTAATACCCTTGTTTATATTTAGCTAATGCCTAGATCTTGATCTGACATCAATGTGCCACCAAAGACCGCCCATTGTGCATTACCTTCAGCATCAACTCCTGCATAAACTTCAATAGCATTTGATTGTATATTATAACCCATACCACCAATTGTTAAACCAGTAGTAGGTCTTCCATCTGCATCATCCCAACAATTAAATGCATATGCGTTAGGTCCGAAACTACCATTAAAAGTAATAGTACCTCCAGATCCAAATGTCATAACACTTGAATTACCTTCGTTTTTGAAAGTAGTAAGATTTAAAGAACTAGTTGTTGCCATTTTGTTTTAAGAAATAATCCAGTTTGCACCACTTTGGACATGAACTGTGTAATTAGAACCAACAGTTATTGGTCCGATAGATGATCCATTTGTTCCAGATGGTATAGTTACATTCTCGTTAATTACAGACAAACTTAGTTTGATTACACCGTAAGAATCTAACCACTGTGCTTGTCCATTTGCCTTCAATGTACCAGTAACATCTATGTTACCTTCAACATCTAAAGCTTCTTGAGGATCGCTATTAGAACTAAAGTTAATACCAACCTTAGATGCTCTATAAATGTCAGTACCATTTGGAGCAGCTGTCCATCTAGAAGTAACGAATGGAGAATTATTCTGGAATATTCCTCCGTTAAAGTTAACGTCACCTTCAATATTTAGTTGATAATTTCTATTTGTAGTACCATCTTCTGGATCAACACCAGATGTATTGGTTGTGTTGATAGCAACTCTGTTTGTGCTACCATCAATTGTAAATGCTGGTGTACTATTCCAAGTTGTTCCACCGTTGTTAGTAGATGCTTGGATAGTGAATAAATGATTAGCAACTATCTGGTTACCAATTACAAAGTTCCTATAGGATGAAGCACCACGGAAGTTTATTCTTGCACCACCATTATCATTAGCATTATCCATATTAAGTGTTGAATTAATCAACACATCACCATCAACTTCAAATGTGTAATCTGGTTTACGATCTATGTTAACACCTAACTTACCTGATGCAATAATATCACCATCAACTTTTACTACTAATGCTTCACTACTTTCAAAGTGGAACCCAGAACCGTACTCTGAATTAGGAGTAGATGAATCAGCATGTTTGTATTTAAGATAACCATACTGACCATAAACTTGTGCTCCACTACCACCACTAGAAACATTATCTGAGAATGTGATTAATGCACCATTGGTAGGATTATTAGTAGCAGATCCAATGAATAAACCACTAGCACCACGAACATCTAAGGTATAGTCTGGAGTAGAACCAGCATTGATACCAACTTTCTCTGCAGAAGCATCAACATAGAATGTATCAGTATCAACTTGAAGATCATCTGATAATGTTACTTTTCCAGTAAATCCAGATGTACCAGAAATACTGAGATTAGATGACGCACCAGTCAAGGTAAGAGAACCAGTCATGGTATCTCCAGCCTTCAATACGTTAAGTGATGCAGAACCAGTTAAGGTTGCAGTTATTGTACCAGCAGAGAAGTTACCACTAGCATCTCTCTTAACAGCAGTGTTTGCTACATTAGAAGATTGGAATGTAATATTACCTGCGTTCCAGATTACGTTACCGTTAATGTTAACAGCATCAGAATCAAGAGCAAGGAAGTTTAAACTACCAGATGCATCTGTTGCATTACCACCAGTTGCAACAATAGCAGCATTGTAATTTGCAGTAAGTTGAGAACTGTTGAAATATACTCCTGGAGATGATGTAGTTCCATCTTTTCTACCAAGTCTAAGGTTAGCAGTTCCACCATCACTTTCAAGTTTAGCTACTTGAATTGTGTTTCCATCTTCAATAGTGAAATCATCAAATTCTTTTCTGTTACTTGCAGTACCAATAGTTACTGCTCCAACAAAGTTACCAGTAGTTAATCTACCAATAATGATTGTGTAGTCATTAAAGTTATCTTGAGTGTCATCATTAACAACGATGTTATCAATAGAAATAGTACCAGTACCCTGACCAACAGAGTTGTAGAGGTTTACATTAGTACCTGGTGTAAATGGAGTTGTATTTAATATTTCTCCAGAAACATAAATGCGATACTTAGGATCTCCACTATATGATTTAATAGTTAAATCATCTCTGAATACTGTAGCACTAATAAATCTAGGTAATCTATTATCAGATAATGTACCATCATTAATATTAAGTGCATTCTGATACCAAGTTCCTTGTTTGTTATCTAATTTGTCAGCATCCATTCCAGAACCTGCACCATCATTAATAGATGACCAGATCTTAGCCCATGATCCAAATGATGTAACACCAGTTCCAGAACCACGGATCCACATGTTATCATTATCTGTGAATGCAAGTTGTCTTACACCACCAAATGAAGCATCAAAACTTGTACCACCAGATCTTAAGGTAAGAACCATATTCTTGGTTCCACCATCACTTAGTAAGTTAGCGTTATTGTTAATAGTGTTAGAAACAATACCACCAACGAAGTTATCAGGAGATGGGTTAGAAGTTGGGTTGTTAGTACCAGTTGCTAGTCTTAAAGTATTACCAGATGAACCAGAAACACTTATGTTATAAGAACCTGACATCCTATCCGATGGAATAGTTCCAGAGAATAGGTTAGAAGCATTAGTATAGTATTCACCTTGCTGTCCATCTAACAAGTCAGCATCTAATCCACTGTCAGCACCAACATTAAGATCAACAGAACCATTACCTGATACACCAATGTTAAACTGAGATTTCTTAAATCTAGCAACACCAATAGTACCGTATAGATCTGAAGATATAGTTAGATCAGATACCCTTTGAACATCAAGAGAAACATTTGCATACTGTCTGTTAACTGTACTAATCTTAGCAAGTAATACTAATCCAGAACCACCACCAATATCTGTTGGAGCAATAGTTATTGTAAAGTCAGCACTATATCCAGAACCACCATCAGTAACAACAACTTCAGTAACAGCTCCACCAGAAACAGTTATATTAGCTTTTAATCCAGTACCAGCACCACCAGAAACTGATTGGTCAAAGTATTGACCATTAGTAAATCCAGTACCACCATTTGAAATTATTACATCATCAACAAAGTTACCTTGAGTGTAAGTTGATTCAAATGTTATTGGAGATTCACCACGTTCAAATTCAATAATAGATCCAGCTGGAATAGTCTGTGTTACTGGATTATTAAGAGATATACTTGTTGAACCACCAGTAGTTAATACACCAGTGATATTTGTATTTGGTTGAATACCTGCAATAAGATTCTTTACTTCATGACCAATTAAAGCATCTTGTAGTGTAGCGAATACCATTTCGCTTGATCCACTATTACATGCAGAAGTTAACTTAGCAAAGTATCTCCTCTCTGCACCCTTAACAGATTGAACTGTAAGTGCCCAGTTCTGGTCACCTCTTAAGTATGTGAATGAGTTAGCAGCACCACCAGCAGCAAGTCTATCAGTTTCAATTGTACCAGATACAATATCACCAGCAGCAATCTGGTTGGATGATAGAGATACCCAGTTATTAGCATCACTAGCAGAAGTATTAACAACTCTAGTAATATCAATAGTTACTGGAGGACTGTCACTACTGTCAAAGAAATCAGTATCTTCTAATTTAATCTTATTAACAATATCACCATATAATCTACTTTCAATTAAAGCAGTACCTTGTGCTTGTGTTCCTGATCCAGCAGGTGCAGCAATAGTGACAGTTGGTTGTGTAGTATATCCTTTACCACCTTTAAATCCATTAAAGACTATAATTTCTAACGCAACAACTTCTCCATTAGCAATTACTGATTGTGCTTTACACTCAACTGATCCAGCTTGTGGTGCACCACCTGTAATAGTAACAGTTGGAGGTGCAGCATAACCAGAACCACCATTTGTAACATTAAGTTGATAAACAACACCTTGTCTATATTCTGTTGCCTGTAAACGTCCTTGACTTACACTACCATCAAATATATCTCCAATAGTAAATTGTAATGTTGTGTCTACAAGGAATGCTAAGAATTGACTATCTAAATCATTGTTCAAGATGAATGATGTTGAAGTATCTTGTTGGATACAAATATCACCAGCAAGAGCACCTTCTAATGATAATCTTGCTGCTTGATTAGGAACAGTAAATACTTCAAATGGTCTTAGAGCTGGGATCTGATCAATAGAGATCTTACCAGAGTCTGTCAATTCAACCAATGCTCTAGGAACAGCATTAGTAGAGTATGGTTTGTTTATGTAAGGACCTAAGTTATTTGTAATGTAATCTCTAACTGCTTTCTGAGTAGGTAGTTTAGAGTCAGTAGCGTTAGCACCACCAAGAGTATTACTGTTATCAAAACCAGTAACAACAACGTCACCACCTTTCAACTTCAAGAATTCAACTTCAGAAATTGTAACCGTACCAGTAAAGGTAATAGCACCAGTTCTGTTCTCAATTCTAGCAAATGTACCAACCTTAAAGTCACCAAGTTCGTCAGTACCAGAGACGTATACACGACCATACTCTTGAGAAACCTGTTCAAATGCCTCTGTCTTAGTACCACCGTTCTCAGGTAGTGCTAAGTAGTTAGTACCAGATCCAGCAAATTCCCAAGTGTGTGATGAGGAGTTAACGATAGATGGTCTGTGTAAATCAATTGCTTCTCCAACTAATGTTGATGCAGATACAGCTTGACCTGTAGTATCATTCTTAACATCAAGAGGATCACCAGTTCCATTATCAAGTGTTAATTGAGCAGAGAAAGGAGGACCAACTGTAACAGCAGAAACAGTATCTACAAAGAATTCAATATCAGGATTAACATTAGAGAATCCATTAATCTTAACAACATAATGCTCTAATGGTTCTCTTCCTAATCCACCAACTGTAAGAATAGTTCTTCCTGTAGGAGTAGAAGAAACGTTAGTAATAGTACCTTTATCAAAACTATATGGTTCTGCTCTAAATCCTCTACCTCTTAAAGCGTAAATACCAAAGTTAGTAGCAGAGTTAGTAATAGAAGCATAACCACCACTCTCTGCTAGAACACCATCTGCACAGAAGATAACGAACACAGAAACTAACTGTACATAACCGTCTTCTATAATCTTATATCCAGTACCACCAAAGGATACAATCGTGAATGCAGATGCAACCATTGATTTACCCTGATTAGGGAAGGATGCAGTTCCATCAAGTTCTAATCCTGGGAAAGGACAGTTGGGTTGCTTAACCTTAGATCCATCAACTAGAGCACCACTACCACCTAAGAATGAAATAACAGAAGAGTTCTGAGTATAAGGAGATGCCTCAATGATTGGATAGTCATCATAATCAGCACGAATAGCTACACGAACTAAATTCTGATCATAGATGAAGTTATCTGGATATGTAATGATAGAATTTGTATCATACAGAGTTCCATATGTTTGAGTTGTTGCTCCTGGTTCTATACCACCATTAGGATCAGTTTCATATTGTAAAATACTATTCAATAGATCTATCTCTGTTATAATGGAACCAGCAACGTTAGCACATGCAGGTGCTTGTCCAGTAGTATAAACTTGAACAGAGTTTGTATCTGTTCTTACGAATGTATGTGCAGATTGTGGAAGATGTTTAACACAATTGTTAGCAGCAGTTACAAATGTATGTGCAGATTGTGGATAGAATCCAATTGCTGTTGCAGTTGCACTTGAGAATCTATGATTATAATTACCACCTGATTTAACTGCTCCACCAGTTGCACTTACAAATGTGTGTGAAGAACCAACACTGATAGCACCTTGTCCACCATTTACATTGACTGTAATAGATGTACTTGTGGTATTAACAATTTGAAGTGATTTTCCACTAACATAATCCTTTCCTTCTTTCTTAATTCCATTAGTAGTTGCAGAAACAAATGTATGAGGATCTGTATTTGTTGGTGTTGTACCTTGTAAAGCATTAACTTCAAATGTATTTGCAGTTACATTAGAAACTGCTAAGTAAGTATTATAAAGAGGATCACCTACACGTGGATAGTGACCATTATTACCATCACCATAAGTGCAACTGAATACTAATGATTGATCATCAAATTTAATCTTGTCTCCATTACTCAATCCATGTGGAGCTGTAGTTGTGATTGACATCACACCTGTAGCTGGAGTATATGTAGTTCCTGTAGTTGCAGTAAATGTTTCTTGAGCACGTGGATATGTACTCTCAGTTGATGTAGATGCACCAACGTTAATTGTTACTAAATCTCCATTAACATTAGTAATTGCTAAAGGAGTGTTGTATGCAGGGTCAGTAGTTCTTGGATATGAATGGTTAGTAGCATGTCCATCTGCATCACAAGTAAATGTAAAGCATCCTTCACCAAGAGTTACAGTATCACTAGTGGTCATTGTATGACCAGCCATTGTAAATACTAAATCTCCTGTTGCTGGAGTATATGTTGCAGCAGTTGGACTCCAAGTATTTCCATTACTATCATCAAATCCTGTGGTACTTACAAATAAATGCTGACCAATAGCAGCACCACAACTGAATGTTAATGAATCTGGTTCTAATTTAACACCTTCACCAACAGATAAAGTATGAGCACCTATCTGAAGTTCTAGATCACCAGATACAGGATCATAAGTTGCATCACTAACATCATGAGGTGTTACAGCACCAGCAGCACCAACATTAAATGTAAGTGTTCCTGTCTGTCTCTGTAGACCATTTAATGCAGCACTTACGAATGTATGAGATCCAGTGTATGAAGATCCACCAACATTAATGTCAAAATCATTTCCATTAACATTGCTAATTTCTAACCACTTGTTACTAGCAACATCAAAGTTTGGACGTGGGTATGTGTGTCCTGGAGATGCTGCACTTACATTAATTGTAACTGAATTTGCTGTAACTGCATCAACTGGAATGACTTGATCGTATGCATAATCTTTCTTCCATGTAACACCATTTGCAGTTGCACCTTGGAATGTATGTTGATCAAGATTTGTTGAAGGAACTGATTCAAGAACTTGTACATCAAATGTATTTGTAGTTACATTCCATATACGTAACCACTTACCACTTACTGGGTCAGTAGCACGTGGATATGTTTTAGTGCTTTGATCACCAAAGGTACAAGAGAATGATAGCGAATTATCTGCAATTTTTATATAATCTCCATTCTTCCAACCATGATTAGCAATGGTCAATGTCATCACACCAGTGTCTGGTTCGTAATTGCCATCTGTTACTGTATTCTGTTCAACAATATCTCTTGGATAACTATGTGTTGTAGCATTATCATCTGCATCACAAGTAAAGTCTAGAACATTAGCTGCTTGGAACTTAATAGCATAAGTTTGTTTTAGAGGAGGAGTTGCACTTACAAATGTATGTGTGTCTGTATTAGTAGAAGGAGTTACATCTAAAACACGAACAGTTAATTCAGTAGAAGTTACATCATAAACTTCTAACCATCTTCCTGATACTGGATCAGCTGATCTTGGATATGTCTTAGTTTGACCACCAGAAGCAGCACCAACATTAACTGTTACTGTAGTAGTAGTTTGACCAGTTATAGCAAGAGCTTGGTTATATGATGGATCTGATGAACGTGGATAATAATGAGTAGTTAAATGATTATCTGCATCACAAGTAAATGGTAATTTATCAACACCAATTGTTACTGTATCATTACCAGCAACAAAACTATGAGCACCTATTGTTAATACTAAATCACCGTTAGAAGGATTATAAGTTGCATCAGTAACGTCAAACTGACGAGTACCTATTGTAACTGCATTTTCTACTCTTCCACCAACATACTTGTGTACTCCACCACCATATACACAACTGAATGTTAATGAATTATCTGGAATCTTAATCCATTGTCCATTGTTTAATCCATGTGCACTAGTAAATGTATATGTTAATGTACCTGTAGTTGTATTATAATCAACATCGGTTACTGCAGGACATGCTACAGGAGCATTACTAGTATTATTTGCACTAGATTCTGCTATAACTAACTCACCAGTTAAAGGATTGTAAGTTGTACCAGCTTCTGCATTTTTTAATGTACCACCAGCATCTACACCAGTATAGTAAATGTTTGTAACAGTACCACCAACATAAGTGTGATTGCCAATAGCACGATCAAGAGCACAATTAAATGTTAAAGAATTATCTAATAACTTAACAAAGTCACCGTTAATGAATGGATGGTTGGTAACTGTTAATGTAATCTTACCAAGAGATGCATCATAAACAGCATTTGAAACTGTATGTTGACTAAGACCAACACCAGTAATTTCAACTGACTTACCAAATTGTGGATCAGTTGAACGTGGATAAGAATGAACACTTTGATGATCATCCATATCGCAAGTGAATGATAATCCACCAGCTCCAAGAGTGATATGCTTACCAACACCTAATCCATGTTGACCAATGGTAACAACCATATCGCCAGATACAGGATCATAAACCGCATCTGTAGGTTGGAAAGTTTTATCAGGAGGTGACTGACCAACATTAACTGTGATAGTATTAGTACCAACAGCAGTTATATTAACTGATCTTCCAGAATATTTGTCGTGGTTAGGACGTGGATAAGTCTTGGTAGAATCATTACCATCCATTGCACATTTGAATGACAATGAATTATCATCAATAATGATACCAAACCCTGGACTCATATTATGTCCAGCACCAACTGTAAGTTCTAACTCACCAGTTGCAGGGTTATATGTAGCATCAGTTGGTGTCCATTGTTGATCAGGATCTGAAGCACCTACATTAACTGTAAATGTATCTGATGTTGTAGCAGTAACTGCTAAAGAATTACCATATGCAGTTTGACCTGATTGTGGTAGGTAGTGCTCTGTAGCATTACCATCCATATCACAAGTAAATGCAAATGACCTTGGTGATAGTCTTATACTATTAGATGTAGTAACACTATGACCAGGAACTGTCATGGTAAAGTTACCATTGGCAGGATCGTAAGAAGCAGTTGATGGAGTTAATCTGGAACTAGGTGCAGCAGATGAACTATCAAGTGGAATATCCCAATCTTCAAATTTAGGGATAGGAGATGTAGTTACGACTGGATCGTATACTAATATAGTTCCACTTGCTGTAGCACTTACAAATGAATGAGTATTACCAGAAGCAACTCCAGCAGCACCAACATTACAAGTAATTGTTGTAGATCCACCAGAAGATTGAACATTAGTAATTTCAACACTACGTCCAAAGAATGGATCTGATTCTCTCGGATATGAATCTTGTCCACCACTAGCATAGTTACAGCTAAATGTTAAAGAACCTTCTTTAAATGCAATTCTATCACCAGTAGTAGGCATTACAAGAGGATCTGGAATAATAATATCCATAGCACCAGTAGATGCTGTGTATATTGCTCCTGTTGGTGTAGTCTCTACATATGAACCATTAGTCCAGTTACGTGATGCAGCAATAGCATATGTCTTTGCTCTTTGATATGCATATGTAACTGCAGGTACTTCTGAAACTGGAACTCCAGTTAATGCATTTCCACTATAATAACTTTCTGCAGCAGAAACAATACCATGGTTTCCACCAATAACTAAGTCTCTAAGTAACTGTTTAAGAGTATACTTTATATCTCTAGGACATTTTCTTTCTTCAATATTATCGTGTCCTAGGTTAGGGAACGCTGCTTTAGTATCTTGATATGCTTGGTCAGCAATAAGATCTGCGTTTCTAGCAATTAAGTAACCACCATCAATATAAGCGGTTGCAACCTCGTTTGAAATTACATCAACCCATAAGTATGATAATGTATTAATAGCGTCTCTTACATTAGAACAAACAGGGTTTCCAGCAGTTGTATTGATAATCGTGGTATCAAAATATCTATCTACTGAAGAATACTTTGGAGCATAAACTGGATCTCCTGTAGTTCCATTTCCAGTTCTCCAATTCCTCATTGCAAGGATACATAACTGACGTGTATATTCAATAGCACGAATATTTTGAACTATCTCATCTTCAATATAATTAATTTTATCATCAATAATATATTTTTTAGAACCTTCAATAACGTTATGGTTTGTTCCAAATTCTAAGTCTCTTACAAGAGCATTAATGAAATGAATAACGTCTTGCTTACATTGGTTATCTCCATCATCACCTGTATTAGCACCACTAGTAGGAGCACTATATGAAGGATATACTTTGGTTCCAGAAGCACATGATATAAGAATGTCAGCTAACTGAACCATACTGTCTTCTGTAAGACCAGTAATTGTTGCTGAGGTTGTTACAGTTGCAACACCAGTAACAGAGTAATCATATATGAAATCACTGACGTTGTAAGTTGAACCACCAAATTTTACTGTACCACCACTAACATAGGTATTAACATGATCATTAGTACCTAAGTAAATTTTAAAATCATTTGCTGATACATCCCATACACGGAAGTAATCACTCTTAAATTCCTCATTAATTCTTCCTAGAACTTCATCAGCAATAAACTCTCTGTTATTACGTAATAAAACACATGCGTCTTGGAATCTTCTACTTATTGGTGTTGATAATGGAAACTTGTTTGGAGAGTTTAGTAGTGATAATGTAACTACTTTAGAATATGACTTAACAGTAGCAAATTGACCTGGATCAAAATTAGCATCAGTAATTGCAGGGAATTTTTTAGGTATTACAAATCTTCTAGAACGACCATCAGCATCTTCTAAAATTTTATAAATTCTTTGCTTACCATTTAATGCAGAAAGATCAGGAGATGTTGTTGGAAGATTTTCAATAAAAACTTCTTGACCTTCTCTGAAATTATGAATATTACTTCTACCAACCAATTCGCTGGTGTAGAAGATAATACCACCACTATCTTCAGAAGTACCAAATTGAGATTCTTGGAATCCACCAGTTGTAATAGATGGATCTCCTTGAAGAGAGAAATCTATTCTTTGTATAGGGAATGTTGTATCATAATCTTCTTCTACTTCTACAACTTCACCTTCTGCTCTAATTGATTTAAGAGTTGTTGTATCAACACTTTGTTCAACAATATTTGCACCACTTATGCTTATAGATTCTACTACTGCATTATCCCATGTCTTAGCACCAAGAATAGGTACAACTTCAATTATCCAATAACCACCAGAGATTTCATTATCATCATCAATTGTTTTTACTTGATAAAAACCAGGTGTAGTTATTGTACTATTATCAGTATCATTCAAATGAATGTATGTTCCTGGAGGAATAAGAGTATCAGGATCTGAATCTACTCTGAACTTATTAGCTCCATCTGTTTGAGTGATATTAAGAGCAATAGGATTACCTACTGTTCCACTAACAAGATAATTAAAACGCTCACCTTCTAGGAAAGAACCACTTGTTAAGGTGACATCTAATTTACCTGTAAGATATGCATCAGCTCCAACTGTAGTTGTAAATGAAACATCAATAATTTTTGCTCGTGAACCAGTGTTAACACCAACAACTTCTAGTCCAGTCTGAAGAGCATTTCCTCCAGTGTTTTCTTGGAAATCTACTCTAAATTGATCTGGTCCAAAGACTTGATGACCAACTGGGAATTTAACACCAGCATCTCCATTAGCTTCAGAATCAATGACAATCTTTTGCTTGTCATCAAATACCATCGCATAATCCCAAGTAGCAACAGCATCACCAACTGAGTCAATTTGGTCACGATAAGTAACACCAATCACATAGTTCTTATCACCAAACTTAACCATGTGTTTGCCAGGATTACCTGGTCTTATGATTACCAAACGTAAGTTGTCACCAACGATTGATGCATCAGGAGGTAGTGATATTGGGTTATCTTCTACGTATTCACCACCAGATACGATAATAGTTTCTTTAACACCAGGCGTTTCCCATGCTAATTGTGCTGCCTTCTTAATACTTCTAACTGGGTTTACAGCAGATCTACCATCGTTAAGGTCAGAACCAATCTGTGCAGAAACATAAACACGACCACCAACGTCATTCGTTGCTAGGTTAAGTACGTATTCTGTAGTTGCAATCTTGTCTGTTCTATCGCCTAATAGAGGTGTTATAGAACGTGGATATATACCTGCTTCTCCAGTAGTATTGTATCCAAATTCTGAGGCATCATTTGCACGAAAACCAATATGTTTAAACTGAACTTCACCGTTTAATTCAATACCGTCAACGTGTACAGGTGCAGAAGATCCAGTTTGTCCAGTGTTTAATGATTGATATATGTTAGCACCAAACCATCTGTAGCTATTTTTCTGAATAATAACATTAGCAGCCCATGGAGTACCAGTATTATTTGCAAATGTTTTTAAATTTGGTGCTCTAAAATTAGCATCAGGAGTAATAAAGTTATCAATATCAAGGTTCAGAATTCTTGCAGTATCTGAAATGATAGAAGTTGATGTTCTAATAGCACCATTAATATCAAGTTCATAATCAACTGTATCAAGCTCAGAAGTTGCAGTTGCACCACCACCATTTCCACCAGAAATAGATACAGTTGGTGCAGTAGTATATCCAGAACCTGGATTGTTGACGGCAACGTTTACTACTTGACCGTTGAAGATAAATGCGGATGCTAATGCTTGTATACCACCTGCTACATCAGGAGCAGTAATATTGACGGAAGGAGGAGTTGTATAACCAGAACCACCAGACGTTATTTTTATAACATTTACTCGTTCACCAGTTCTATTAATACCAACACGAGGTAAGTCAGTCGCATCATCCAATTGAGCTCTAAAGATCTCCTTCTCGGCAGATCCAGTTCCTGCTCTAATTGTAAGTTCTTGGTCACCAATTAACGTTGGTTTACCGCCCCTAACGAATTCCTTATCAGAATTAATATTAAAACTCATGGTGCCGTCTTAGCTCCGCCTAATTATTCCTCAGTTATATTTAGCACTAAGCCCACGCAATACTGATAACTTGAGTAGAAACAATCCATTTAATGACATTTGTTGTTCCAGCTCTTGTAGTAGAATAACTAAAACGATTTGAAGAACCCAATGGAACTATTGCCCATGTTTGACCTGCTGGAATATCATCTTTGATTGTAGTAATCATTGAGGCAAGTACACTAGTTGCTCCACTTCCATCGCACAACACGGAACTTTCTATTTTACCTGCATAAACAGTACCTAATGGATTAACTGCAATGATGTTTCCAGTGACGAAATTTATAGTATTACTGTCAAGAGTAATCTGAGTACCAACATCATCTAACTGCAATACAGCTGTATTAATACCTCTTAAAATATACTGAGATATTTTACTATCTGAATAATGTCTGTTCTTAACTTCTAAACTGTTAAGATCTTTTGCATTCCTTAATTCATCTACGACAATAGTCTTGTCAATAGAAAAACCTCCAGTGGAATCAAGTTTTTGTAGTATTCTAGGCATTTTACTTCTTAGTAATGTTGTTGGTAATTGTAACTTTAACAGTTTGGGTTACCCCAACTGCATCTCCTAATGTAATAGTTATACGAACATCGTTAGTTCCAGATAGATCAAATGTAGGAACAATCAATTGTTGTCCTGTTCTAACATTACCATATTCTGTATGCCAAACATCCGTACCATCATCCAAGAGTCCAAATTCAATAAATTCACTATCTCCTGTAGTTGGGTTCTCTGCACAAACAATTGTTTTAGCACCAACAGCACTAGTGTTATTGTATATAACTGATGTACCAACATTATTTGTTCCCTTAACAAGATTAAACTTGTCTGTTAATATTTTAGTATCAGCAAGTTCAAACTCTTTAAGTTCGCCATCAAATACTTTAACACCATTATATGCTCCAGTACCAAATGTAGTATTAAAGTAAACATCACCTTGATTGTCTAATCTCAATACTGGTTCAACATATAAACCAGAAGATAATCCAAGATCAAAGTATTGTTTTGCAGAATGTAAGAATGTAGTATCTGCTAAAGTATTATCAAGGGTTGTAGCAGCTGCATCAAATGTCATTAATGACGCAGTTATTTCAAGTTCATCTGAAGTTACAGATACTATAGTATCAACAGTGTCAAACTCTAATTGTGTCGCAGTAAGTCTTAATGTGTTATTTCCATCATTATAGAAATATAATATGTTTTCATTAGCACCAGGTGAAGTCTCAGGAATAATATAAGTATTTTGATCTACGTCTTTAACTCCACCAAGAGAACCCCAGTTAACTCCATCGTATCCTTCAAATAAACTATCACTTGTGTTAAATCTAACAGAACCTTGAGCAGGTGATCCTCTCTCTGCAGTAGTACCAACTGGAACTACCAAAGTGGTTTTAATATCACATACAACTTTCTTTCCTGGAAGAGGAGATAAACTTAAATCATTAACATCAGTTGTAATAATATTATCTTTAAGTCTTAAATCACCATTGATTGCTAAATCAGTTCCACCTAATGGTGCTATTCTAAATTCTTCAATCTCTTCAAAAGTTAGTGGAGCAACTGCTGTAGTAGAATATCTTAAAGTTGCTGTTCCATTTGTAAAGTCACTACCAGTAGTATCTGTAGGAGGGTTAGCATCAGTTCCAGTCTGACCTCCTGAAACAACAAGGAATAAGTTATTGCCATATTTTACATAATCATCTGTAACTACTGGACTATTAGCATTCCAATTAGTATGTGCTGGAGCAGATACGTTTACAGATCTTACTTTCTTTACGTTTACAAATTCTTGATAGAACGGTGTAATTCTTATAGTGTTTTGAGAATCATTATAGAAATATAATGTATTATCATTTGCACCAACTGTTTCCTCTGCAAGAATGTAAGTATTACCATCTAAGTCTCTAACTCCTCCAAGAGATGACCAAGAAGAAGTATTTGAAGCATAACCTTCATATTGACTTGTATCTGAGTTAAATCTAATAGCACCAGCTACTGGACTTGCAGGTCTTTGAAGATCAGTTCCAACAGGAACTATAAGAGATTTTGTAGAATTTATTTTTACATCTTGACCAACTGCTGGTGTTAGTTCAATATCTGTTGTTGCACCACTTGCAATAACAGCATTTGTTATTGTAAGTTTATCATTAACATTTATTGAATCTGCAGTCTTTATAATACCTTGTGCTGTCAGATTACCATTAGTTCCATCAATACTTAATTGACCAGGCCCAATATCAACTGAACCAGTTAAATTGAGATTTATATTTGTGGCATTAAGAGCAAGGTTTGGTGATACTGAAGTTATAGAGTCAGCAGAAATATTTGTACTAGCAATATTATTAGCAGTTAATACAGCATTAACTGTCAAATTATCAAAAAGACCATCAGTTGCAGTAACTCCAACTGCGTTAAATGCTCCAGTTAAAATATTACCAGTTATACCAGCAAAGGTATCAATTAAAACTACAGATATACTTAATCCAGAACCAAAAGTTGCAGGATTGTTTAGATCTATAGTAATTGTTGCTTCTTGGTTATCAGCTCCACCAAGGTCTACATTCTCACGTGAATAGTAGTAAAGAGTAGGAGTATCAGCACTAACCTTAATAGTTAATGTAGTGGTAGTTCTAGTAACTCCAGTGTTATATTCAACACCAGCAAATGATAGAGTAGCAGATCCAGATGATAATGGATTTCTACTTAAAGTAATAGTATTACCAACTACGTTAGTAACAGTTGTTCCTGTTACTAATGTTCCTGTTCCACCAATACCAGTAGTAACTATCATACCTACCAGAATTCCTGTGGCATTAGTTACACTTACTTGATTTGTAGCTACATCAAGAGTTGCAGAAAGATTTTCAATTAAACTAGGAGAATACTTACCATCTCTAAACTGAGTAAAGGCAAGAGTCTCAGTTGACATAGAAGGATCTGAAACATCAAATTCATATGTTGATCCAGCATATAATGTCAAATCTGGTGTCATATCTAGAGAAGAACCAGTATTAATAAAGAATCTATCAAATGGAGAAGTAACAGTTGCTACAGTAATTTGTGTAGTTGCAGCATTTTCTAAAACATCAGCTACTGCAATAGAACCTTGTGCAGAATCAAAGACTATTTTATCAATATTTCCACCAGAACTATAAACTTTTATAATATCAAAACTAGTTACTGCACCTTCTGTTGGTACTGTTGAAATAGTATCTCCTGCAGCTCCCCAACTTACAGGAACTGTTCCACTAAATGTTACTTCAAATAAAGTCTTTCTTAGTACACTATATTGAATAGGTTGTACTACATCTTCTGGATCTACTGATAAAGTATTTCCTTCTTCATATCCAGTACCACCTTCTGATATTTGAATACTATCTACAATACCTAAGTTACCAATAGTTAGTTCAAAATCATCTGCTGGATCACCAAATGCTGGTGTAAAAGATAATGTTGCAGTACCTGCTGTTGTTGGTGCTGCAGATATTTGAATTATATTATTAGCAGAAGCAGTTACAGTTGATGCTGCTGCTAGTACACCAGTACCAGCAGTTTGTGTAACAATATCACCAACAAATATAATACTAGAATCAGCAACCTCAAATTCAGTTAACTGACCAATAGATACAAAATCTAAGGTTGCAGCACCAGCAACTGTTGGAGTTGCCGATAATGTAATTTGAGTTGCATTATCAACAGATGCAACAGTTGTTTCAGCAGCAAGTTGTCCAGTATCACCAGCCTGTTGTGAAATTACCATTCCTGCAACTATACCTGCAGTGCTAGTAAGTGTAACTTGATTTGCAAGAGCTAATGTAACTGCTAAACCTTGTACTTGACCTCTAAGATTTGTAGTTATACCTGTTTGTGTTTGTGGAAGTGTTAAAACATCTCCAGTTTGAAATCCATTACCATACTGAGATAATGCTATATTTGTTATAATACCTGGATCTGAAGTTAAAGTCCATGAGAATCCACTACCAGAACCAACTCCATCAAAGTTAGCATTAGCACTTAAAACATCACCATTTACATAACCATTACCTTCATCAGTAAATACTACCTCAATAACAGCACCACCAGCATCTGTAATAATATCTGCTATAGCACCCGATCCACTACCACTAACAGTAGTCAACGATACATTAGGAAAAGTAGAAGAAACTACGTAACCACCACCTGCGACAAGAGTACCAGTAGATAAACCATTAACTACAAAATCTATATCTGCTGCACTACCATTACCACCTTGTAACCTAATAGCAGCAAATGATCCTGGATTATATCCAGAACCAAGATTACTTACTGTAAAATTATATGGAAGAACAGATATGGCAGCTTCAGCACTTCTACCTGAACCTCCTGTAAGAGGAATACTAGTATAATCACCTACCTCGTATCCAGAACCTGCATTTAATATTGATATACCAGCAGTTTGAAGTCTATTTTGAGTTAATTGAAAATCTTGAAGAACTTCTACTTTAAGATTTGAAAGATTTTGTACTCTTTTTCCCGAGCTAACAAAACCAAGTATACCAGATGATGGTCTATAAAGACCTAAAAGATTATCATTATCAAAAGCAAGAGATGGAGATTGAATAGTTCCATCACCTAATTTTAAATTTCCTGTTGATAAATCAGATCCACCTTCAGTAATACTGAAAATTTGTTGACCAATCTGATTAATTTTGACCCTTTGTGATTCAAAGGTGTCAGTTCTTTGTACTGCTACTGCTGGCATTTTTTATTAACTCTCTAAGCAAGGACTTGATTTCAGAGACTTCAGTCTTCAACATATTTATGTCGTCCAATGCGGAACCTAGGTGCTTAGACTTACGTCTTGCCTGTATAGCAGAATCATCCAAATTGATGATAGCACCTGTCTTTTGATCTCTTACAAGACCGTCATGTCCTTGTACTTTCAAATAACCCATGTGCGGACCTAGAAAGATGCTACAGATCTGATATCCTGAACTTTAGGAACGAATGCGGGATCTACACTAGTCATTACAACTTTAACAGCAAATGAACTGAATTCTTCTAGATCAGAAACACTATATTTAAGATCTTGATATGCAGATTGTTTCTCTACAACACTAGAAATACTATTTTCACTAGTCGCTAATTCCAGAACATCTGGCAATCCAGTTTCATTGAAGAATATCCAATCTAAATCTTCAAAGTTTTCTTGACTAGATGCTTTCTTTAACTTATAAAGAACCTGTATATCTGCTACATCTTTAACAGTTGCTGTAAGATGAACATCTATAGATGTTGCAGGATTGTTAATTACAATTTCTTTAGTTACATACTTAGCAACAGAAGAACCATTTTTAGATCTATCTTCTCTTACAAAATCAATACCATTTGTATAGGATAATTTACCAACTTCTAAGTAACTAGCTTCTTCATCTGGTTGATTTGGATATTTAATAAAGTCACCTACACGGAAGATGTCAACAATTTGATCACCAGTAACTGCATTTCTATTGTATAGTACATTTGTATTAATGGCATCTGTATAGTTATCATTAATAGGTTTAGTATCAGCTCTTAAAGTTAATTCTTGAGTCTGACTATTCCATATAGTTGTCTTACCAGTTATGATATTATCATAAGTTTCAAGTATAATAGATGGATTTCGTGCTACTATAGTAGAAGCATCATCAATTTGTGCAAAGACCTGTATTGGATTAGAATCAACTGTAACAGCATCTAACTGTGTTTGATTTCCTAAATCAACTGTTTCTCCTTTTTGGAAGAATTGAGTAGTCTTAACTCTTACATAAACAACACTACCATTAACTCTAGCAATTGTTCCTGTAGTCTTAGATGTTTTTCCTACTATAGTTTGTTCAGTTTGTATTTCAGTTCCACCATTACCAGCAAGATTGAATTGATACACAGGATAGAATTCAATAACTTGATCTCTTCTACCAAACCTATCTTCATTACCATGTGCTTTTTCTATTCTGTTAGTAACTGTTTTAACAGTTGCACTTGAAAGATCAATAATTGGACTCAAATGAGACGCAGTAGATGAGATAGACATCTTATACATTAATGAACCAGAAAGAGAATTAAGGGTTTCATTAATATCAGAAGCAATCATCTTCTGATTTGTAAAATAATGTGGTTCATTCAAGAATGTTTTTTCATATTCAGTTTGTGAATACGAAGTGTAATTTAATGTTGAAGAATCAACAGGAACTACGTTTGTAGTTTTAACACTGGTATCTAATATTGTTCCAGTAAATGTTAGATAATGTATTTGAGGGTATAAAGTCTCAAATTTTCTATTGTGACTTGCATATACCATACTTCCACCACCAACAGAGTTTCCAGCTGCAGCAGATGGAGAATTAATATTATAACTATCAACACCAGAATTACTTACTTGGAATAGATTACTGTTAATAGTAGATGCAGTAATACCACCTGTTGCTGTAGCAGTTCTATAAAATACATAAGATTTTCCACTATCTTCAAATCCATGATCTCTATGATTAACTTTCAATATTGCATTATTATTTTTAAATAATTTTGATTGTGAAGCAGAAGAAGAACTTGCATTAGTTTCTAATGGATTTGCATCTAAAAGTTCATAACCAACACTGTCATTCTTAAGAACTAATTCAGCTGGTTTAGTAATATCAAATTCTGCACGATATAATTTAAACTTAAGATCTTCAAAATTATCTTCAGTCCAACTTTCGGTATTCTGGGAACGGTATACCGAACCTAAAGATGGTTGAGTGGTGATGACCGTACTTGTAGCAATATCAACTTCAGATAATCTAGAAACCCATAATTCATAATCAGTAGAGTCTGTTTCTACAACAAGAGCATATTCAGTATCATTTTGTAGATATACTGGATAATCAAAACCAAAATGTGATGGTGTAGTAGAATTTGTAACTTCACCTGCATCGGTTGCTACACCCATTCTAACAGCAGGGGTATCTATTTCTATATAAGTCTGAATTTCACATCCTCCAGCACCATTACCAACACCTTTAACAACAACTGATGGTGCTTCTGTATATCCAATACCATTCAAAGATATCTCAGCATTATAAATTTTTCCACCAGATACTTCTATAGAAGCTGTTGCAGTAGATCCACCTGGAAGTTGAGGACTTTCAATAGTTAAAATAGCACTGTCATAATTTTGACCTGTATTAGTTACTTTAATATCAGAAAGCTTACCACTATCTTTTGCTATTGATAGAGCAAGATCTGTTCCATTTAATGCATTATCTGTGGTTATAGAAGGAACACTTAAATCTTCATTAGCTTTAAATGATCTTCCATTGTGATTACTTAATACAATTGTATAAACTTGCTCATTAGTAAGACTATATTTACCAGATGCAGTAGCAACTAACTCTACATTGTTCTTATCAAATATTTTAAGTATAGGACCAGAAGCAGCAGATGAAGTACCAGTTACATTTTCATTTTTATATACTGATAAATTACCACTAGCAAAGCATCTAAGGAAAGTATTTGGTGATAATACTTTTTCACTACCAGGAACTATGTTCTTACCTGGTTTCTCTGCATCTACATTAGTAATGTATGTCTTGACTGGTACATTTGTACTCTTTTTATTAAAGTAAAGATCTACACCAGTTATAAAACATCCACCATCTAAGTTTTCTATCTTAAATGTTTGTGCAAGAGGATTAGGTCTTACAGGATTATCAGTATTACTTTCAATTAATTGAACACCTTCATTTGATTTGAAGTAAGATGGTTTTGTAGATACAATGCTTCCTGGATTTTCTGGAAGAAGACCAGTAGCATAATATTTAACTTCTGTATAACTATCAACTAATTCCTTACTTTCGTTAGTTTCACTTGATGTAAATCTAAATGTTAATATTCCAGATGTTACAGAAACTTCTTCTGCACTGGTATCATATCCAACTGTATTAACATCACCAGTCCATGTAGTATTTTCAAGTGGTGGATGACCAGCTGGTAGTATAATAATACCACTAGCATTACCATATTCATCAGTAACTACTTCACCATTAAATGCTGAAGGTGAATTACCAGCAATTCCAGTAAATCTAAGATCTGGATTAATCCAACGACCAACATTTCTACCTTCTAGGAATGTGTAAATTTTAGTATTAGGTTTCATTCTCCTAATAACAAATTTTACAGGAACACTTCTAGCAAAGAATGAAAGTGATGTAGAAACTAAACTATCTCCAACACTCTTAGTTTTAATCCCTTTACCTATTTCATTATTTTGTGGACTAATGTTAGAAGAACTGCTTACAGAAGCACTAGCAACAGAAGTTGTAGCTTCTTGTGTGTTTATTGATCCAAGAGAATTGATTGTTGTAAATGATGTAGAAGTTCCAACCCAGTTAACTACAAAAGAATTATAGAGACTTGAGAAACTTTCTTTTACATTATCCTTTGCTAAGAAAATACTAAACAAATCAGTATTTGTATCAACAACTAATGGTTCTTCATTTTGATCATACCAATGATCAACAGAAGGAGATATTTCACCATCTCCAACATACTGAAGAACAACAAATGGATTTGGATTTAATGTCTTAGATGCAAAGTCATTTCCAAGTAAAGATAGATGTGAATATGGAAGAGTTACCATATCACCAGACTTCTTATAACCAGAGACTGATCTCTGATCATTTCTAACATTAACTTCAGATAAAGATATAGAATCTTCTTTTGATTGAGGGCGTAATACAGACTGTTGACTATCAATAGCACATCTATAATCTAAAGAAGAAAGATTACCAATTTTATGTGCTTCAAAATTATCTACAAAGAATCCTGATTTGAATCTATCTAATCCAATTTCATCCTTAACCTGCATGTTAAGAGCTTGCTGTTCTAGGATGCTAAG
>CETG01159628.1_pt1 | contig 27600 bp, 38 predicted proteins | sample 361471 | NCBI WGS metagenome assembly CETG01 (sample SAMEA2622696, study PRJEB7988) | marine metagenome | isolation source: saline water (ENVO:00002010), including | reverse complement strand
AGTCACACTACGAGTGGTATACTTCCGGTCCACGTCAGCGTTTACAACCTGGCGGCGCGATTGTTTTGGTCATGACGCGTTGGTCAATAAAAGATCTTACTGGTAAGCTGCTCGAGGCCCAGGCTAAAGACGACATGGCTGACCAATGGGAAGTAGTTGAGTTTCCTGCAATCATAAATGACAAACCGATGTGGGGTAATTTTTGGTCCATGGAAGGTTTACAATCAGTTAAAGCGTCCATACCTGTTAGTAAATGGAATGCACAGTGGATGCAGAATCCTGTAGCCGAGGAAGGTGCACTTATAAAACGTGAGTGGTGGCAAGACTGGGAGAAAGAAGATATCCCTGAATTACAATACGTGATTCAATCCTACGATACAGCTTTTACCGCAAAAACAACATCTGACTTTTCAGCCATTACAACATGGGGTGTATTTACGCCAGAAGATGGTAATAAGCCGTGTGTTATTTTATTGGATGCAAAACGTGGGAGGTGGAACTTTCCAGAACTAAAAGATAAAGCAAAAGAGGAATATAAGTATTGGGAACCTGAATTGGTTCTCGTAGAAGCAAAGGCAAGTGGATTACCACTTACACATGAGCTTCAAAAAGCGGGTGTCCCTGTAATTAACTTTACACCGTCAAAGGGAAATGATAAACATTCAAGGGTAAACAGTGTCGCACCTATATTTGAATCAGGCGCAGTTTATGCGCCAGTAGGCAGGCGTTGGGCAGAAGAAGTTATCGAGGAGTGTGCAGCATTCCCTTTTGGGGACCATGACGATTATGTTGATAGCATGACACAAGCATTGATGCGCTATCGTCAAGGTTACTACGTTGAGTTGAAAGACGATTTCATGGATGAGGAAACAGAAAATGTTCATAGGAGGACATACTACTAATGGCAACTATTGAAGACCAAAGAAAACGATACGAGGAAAAATTTAAGCCTGGTGAAACTTTCACTGAGCTAGATTTAGCTTACGAGTCTACACGAAATATGCGTGATCCAAGTCTTATTAAAGACTTTTCACAATCCAATGAAGACTACGTTGTAGATAGTGCAGATCCTAACAATTTAGAAGAACAATTTATTCCTGATTCAGACCAAGTTGGAAATCAATATGGGATGCTAGCTGATACTGGTTTTACAGCTTATAATACAGGTAAAACTTTATCTGATATATTTCTTCAAGCTTTGCCGGCAGCAGAAACTATTTTAAATCCATTTGGTGAATATAGTGGTCCTTATGACTATTTTAAAAACCTAGGAACTACAACTTTAGAAAGTGATAATTTTAAAAAGATAGCTAAAAATCAATTAAATCATCCTGAAATGCAAAATTACTTTGAGGGATTTAAAAAAGATTATATGTTAAATGATGATAGGGTTATTACTCATTTAAATAATAAATTAGGATTAAATATTACCAGCGTAAATGAAGCTGATGATCCTGGATCATTAGTTGCTAAATACAAAGGTAATGCAGAAGTAACAAACGCTGTTAAAGGCGAACTTAAGTTTTTAGAAGATAAATATTTAACTACAAACGATTGGTATGAAGATGAAGATTTTTATTATATTAAAAATTTTAAAGAATTGGAAGGAGGGCCAAATGTTGCGTGGACCAGGCATGGTGATTTACAGTTACCTAATTACGGAGTCTTTAAAATAGATAATGACGGCCAAGCATCAATGATGCGTCACTCAGCAACTAATCTAAAAGAATCCTGGAATCCAATCACAGCGTGGATTGGGCAACAAGGTTTTGGAAGTAAGCCGGAACATGAATACGGAATTGAATTATACGGGGACCCAGGAGCACAAGCTGCAGGATTTGGTTTAGGTTCACTGGCTTCATTCTTTACGCCCCAAGGTGCGAGGACCGCGGTTAGTAGTGCAATAAAAACTCCAGGCATGTGGAATAAAGCAAAAGCAACTGGCCTTGGTTTACCTTGGAAAGGAATAAAAACAGTTTTACCTACAAGTAAAAAACAAGCTGCTGCGTACACTGGTATTGCAGGTCTTCCTGCAGCTGGTTACTTTGACGTCCTTGGTGAGTAATGGTTCGAAACGTACTAAACGTTGTTAAAGGAATTAGTAAAGGAATTGGTTCTTTAGATACAAGCCTTGAAGGTTTAGTCAAAAGAGTTCAAACATCTCCTAAAGATAATTCACCTCTTTTTCCATACATAACAAATGAAAAAGAATTAGAATATAAAGTTTTTCTTGGTAGAGGAGAAAAACCAGGAAAACTTACACACAAGCAAAATGATAAATATCTTGATGAGCATTTTGCAAGAGTAAATGAAGATCCTAATTTTGGAAGATTTTCTATGGATGTTATAAGACAACCAATAGATGATCCAAAAAAACTTAAAGTAGGTAAGACATCCCAAGAAGTTGATCACATGCCTGTCACTCTTAGTAGAATTAACAAATTTGGAGCAGATGAAGTAAGTGAAGCTAAGGTTCAAAGCCCTTTTGCTCGATCAACAGGCACAGGTAGAAAAAACCTTACAACAATACTTAAAGTTAAAAATAATCCTGACGATGTACCATTACCAAAACTAAAAGGTAGATTTGAAAATTTTGATCACAAATTAATGATGACAGAAGGTGAAAAAATAGCTGCAGGTATACCGGCAATAAGGGTAAAAAAATCTGGTCTTAAAAGAACTACAGATCCTCTTTTAAGAGAAAAATTTAATCCAAAAAATGAAGCTGAAATGACAGTGCTAACTAATCAAGCACGTGGTTTATACTATAAAAATCCAGAAAACTTTCTTACTAAATTAAATGCAGAAGATCCAGAAATAATGGATAATTTATCATCTGCTGTAAAAAAATATTCTAGTGGTGTAGATGATTTAATAGAAGAGAAAAAAAGAATTACAGATAATAAATCTAAACTTGGTAAAAAATTATATGCAATAGCTGCAAAATATTTTCCTAATACACCCACAAATAAATTAAGAGAAAAATTACTTGACTTTGCACACATCTTTCCTTTTTCAGAAACAGGTAAAGTAAATAGAAAAAGCCCTTTTTTAGATATTGGTGGATCTGGAGAAGCAATGTATCTTTCTCCTTCTGCGGTAAACCAAAACATTCAAAGATCATTAGAAGCTGCAATAAAAAATATTGCAACAGCGTTACGTGCTAAACCTAATCAAGCATTAAGAAATGAATTAGATAGATTAGAAAATTTATTAAAAAAAGTAAAAGCCCTTAGTATTCTTACATTAGAAGGTCAAAGCCCTAAAGCTTTTGGGTATGGTGTGAAGGGTGATAAATTTAAAATTCCTCGTTTTAAAGATGAAGAATACGAAGAGTTATTTGAATATCTTTTAGAAGCACAACCAGATGCAAAAGCTGCAGAGCTAATAAAATCACAAGGCCTGTATAAGTATCCTTACGCAGCGTCTAAATATAAACATCCTTATTTAGGAGTTTTAGTTAAAGATGGTGGCTTGATTGATACAGATTTAGATGATACAAGCACTACTATGGAAGACTTACCATTATTAGATCCTAAAGAAAGTATTGAAAGACAAAAGTTTAATGTAGGTGGATTTGCTGCTTTATTTGGAACGATGTCTAAAGTACCGAAGGCCGTGGCCCGCGTTGGTGATATGATTAAATCAGCAGGCAAGGCAGAAAAAGCAACAGACGTTGCTGTTGCGCAAGCGGCTGAAGATAAACCAGCAATGTTTCTTTCCACAGTTGATGAAATAGAAAAAATGCCTGATGTAAAAATGGGTGCACAACAATGGCTTGGAACAATTAAAAATAAGCCTGGTGTGTCAGCAACAGAACTTGATGAGTTTGGTTTAGAAGCATTACTAAATAATATTGCAAAAGCAGATCCAAAAAGAAAGTTATCGAAGACCGAGCTCCTTGAAACTTATAACAAAGAGATGCCGAAGATTGATATGGATATTGCGATGGCAGCACCCGTGGAACGTGGCGCAAAAGATCTAGTTGATATGTTAACAAAGGTACGTGAAAAAAGAGGCTATGGCGGTTCAGATGAGGCTTTAAATGTAACGTCTAATGATCCACGCTTATTAACAGCATTACATCAACCTCCCCAAGATGCAACAGGAATGAAAGTTCGTGAACATCTTTTAAATGTAATGCGAGGACAAAGTATGGATGATGTAAATTTATTAGCTGTTAGATATGGAGGTCAAAATGTTGATCTTAACACTGGTGATAAATTTAGACCAATGTGGGAAAACAGTTTTCCTGCAATGTACCACGGTGCTAATGATATTATAAAAAAAGACCATATTAATGTTTTAAAAAATTTAGTACCTCAAGAAGATATAGTAAAATTAGCGACAGCTAAAAACATACCAGAAGAAGAAGCTTTTAATCAGTTATACCAAGCATTAAATATTTTTGATAGAAATGTAATGACAGCTGATGTTCCAATTCCTTTTTGGACAAAGAAATTATTATACCGTTTAGGTGATATGAGTGAAGGTAGAGGATTTTTTTACAAAAGTAAAAAATCACCAGCACATGATGGTGCACAATTTGTGCCAGGTGGGTCTGGATACGGCGAATTAAAGTTCTATTTTAACTTTGATCATGGTTCTGTAAGATCTGGAGAGAAGGTATATGACTCCGGTCACTTTAGTGGTGAAAAATTTGGAAGAGGACCTTTAACTGATAGTGGTAATGCACCTTTTGGATGGGGTAGATTTAGTGAAAGAATTGATGAAAATGGCAGAAAAATACTACTTATGGAAGAAATCCAGTCAGATTTACACCAAAATGTTGCTCAAAAGGGGTATAAATACGCACCAAGGCTCGATAAAAGCAATGTTTTAGCTGAAATGAGTGATTTTGCGGCACAATTAGACAAAAAAATGCAAACTTTGGAGTCAACAAGGCTTAGAAAAGAAAATATTATGCAATTACCACGTGTAGAACGTGAATTACCGGAAAATGTAGCGGAATTAAGGAATATTGAGCGTGCTATGAAGAAATTAGTAACCGATGTTAAAACTTTAAAGAAAAAAGTGGAAGAACAAAAGACAGCTACAGGTACAACCGGTCAAGTTCACCCAGATGCGCCGTTTAAAAAGTCTGAAAACTACGCAAAAGTGTTTTTACAAGGATTAATGAAGATGGCAGCAGATAAAGGTTATGATGGAATAGGATTATCCACTGGAAAGATGAAAAAAGCACATGGTGGAATACCTAAAGGTGGAGATAAGTTTTATGATGAGATAGGAGTAAAAGCGATGAAAAGAATTGCTAAAAAGAGTGGATTTAAATTTAAAGACACAACAATAGTTGACGGGAACGGATTTACGTGGGAAAAGATTCCATTAATTGAAATGCGTGATATAAACACAGGACAACGTATTCCTGGTCAATCAACTATCCCAGTTTATAGTAAAGGTGGATTTGTTAAACAAAATATGGTAAGAGGATCAAATGGCTATTAAATCAAGAATGCCTTCTGCTGGTTCAATAGAAAAAGCAATTGAAGCACTAACAGATGGTTTAGAAATTGCAGATGGTAATGGTGTTGAAATTGAAAAAACAGTAGATTTTGAACCAGACCCATCAATAAATGAATTAGAAGATGGGAGTGTAGAAGTAAGCACGGATGGAAGCCCTTTACAACCACAATTAGACCAAACTAACATTCCTTTTGATGCAAACTTAGCTGATTACATTTCTGAAGAAGATTTAAGAACATTATCTGATTCATGTGTTGCTTCATACGAATCAGACAAAGAATCAAGAAAAGATTGGGAAGATACTTATATTAAAGGTTTAGACATGCTTGGATTTAAGTATGAAGATAGAACTCAACCTTTTGAAGGTGCAAGTGGTGTTATTCATCCTTTACTAGCAGAATCAGTTACACAATTTCAAGCACAAGCATATAAAGAATTATTACCGCCAGCTGGACCTGTTAATACAGAAATAGTTGGTGAAATTACTCCTGAAGTTGAAGAACAAGCTAAAAGAGTAAAAGATTACATGAATTACATGATTACGCATGTCATGAAAGAATATGATCCAGATATGGACCAATTATTATTTTATTTACCACTTTCAGGGTCAGCATTTAAGAAAACATATTATGATGGCACATTAATGCGTCCTGTATCTAAATTTGTGTCAGGAGAAGATTGTGTGATTAATTATGGTGCGTCTTCTTTAGAAGATGCTAACAGAATTACTCACGTTACAAAAGTTGATGCTAACAGTTTACGTAAACAACAAGTAAATGGTTTTTATAGAGATATTCCAATTGTATCAGGAAGTGTATCTACAACTAATGAAGTAAAAGAAAAAGTTGATGAATTAGAAGGAGTTTCAAAAGAAATTCCAGAAGGAGATGAGTATCACACTTTATTAGAAATGCATGTTGATATAGACGTTCCAGGATTTGAAGATCCACAAGGTATTAAACTTCCTTATATAATTACTATTGATCAATACAGTAGTGAGGTTTTATCTATTCGTAGAAACTGGAGACAACAAGATCCAGCTAAAGGAAGAATAGATTATTTTACTCATTACAAATTCCTCCCAGGATTAGGCTTCTATGGATTTGGCTTAATCCACATGCTTGGTGGGTTGTCAAGAACTGCAACAAGTGTTTTGCGACAGTTAATTGATGCAGGTACTCTTGCCAATCTTCCAGCAGGATTTAAAGCTAGAGGAATGCGTATACGTGATCATGACCAACCTTTACAACCAGGCGAGTTTCGTGATGTTGATGTCACAGGACAATCAATAAAAGAATCATTATTACCATTACCTTATAGAGAACCCTCACAAACTTTATTTGCATTATTAGGTTTCTGTGTTGATGCAGGTAAATCATTTGCAGCAATAGCAGATATGAAAATGGGTGAAGGTAATGAGCAAAACCCTGTTGGTACTACGCTTGCATTATTAGAGCGTGGAACTAAAGTGATGAGTGCGATACATAAAAGATTACACTACGCTCAAGGTGTAGAATTTAATTTACTTGCAAAATGTATTCAATTGTATCTTCCACCTGAATATCCTTACATGGTTAAAGGTGGTAATAGAACAATTAAAGCAAATGATTTTGATGATCGTGTTGATATACTTCCTATATCCAATCCTAATATATTCTCAATGTCACAAAGAGTTATGTTGGCACAACAGCAATTACAAATGGCAATTGCTAATCCAGCATTACATAATTTACGTGAAGCATACAGAAGAGTTTATCAAGCATTAGATGTTGATAATATAGATGCATTATTAAAACCAGATCCAGGTACACCTCCACCAAAAAGCCCTGCTATAGAAAATTCAGAAGCTATGCGTGGAACTGAACCAAAAGCTTTTCCAAAACAAAATCATAAAGCACATGTAGAAGCACATGCTGAATTTATGTTTACAAGACCTGTTCAAATTAATCCTCAATTATATGCAATGATGGAAGGACATATTTTATCACATATTGCTATTCTTGCGGCGGAACAAGTTGAAAAAGAAATGTTACCGGAAACACAAAAGTTAGAACAACAGATTCAACAGTTAAATGCGCAGGCACAACAAAATCCTGCATTACAAGAACAAGTTGCACAACAGATTCAACAAATGCAAGAAATGTTTATGATTCAAAAAGAAGCAGAAATTTCTGTTGTAGAAGCAAAACTAATTAAAGATATGGCTGCTGAAGAACAACAACGAAGTGGTTTAGAAGATCAAGATCCATTAGTTAAATTAAAACAACAAGAAATTGACCTTAAAGCTGCAGAACTTATGCAGAAAACACAACAAGATGAAACAGACACATTAATGAAGACAGCAGTTGAAGCTGAAAAGCTTGACTTAGAGCGTGAAAAAATGCAGAGTACTAATGAGTTAGGAGTAATGAAAGAATCTTTCGGAATGATAAAAGATCAGGAGAAAGAAACTGTAGACGAAATTAAGGAGGACCTTATAACTTTAAGAGAGGATGCAAGAAGCAGAAGTAATGAGCGAATTGCAGCAATGAAAGAGAGAGGAAAAGCAAATGGTAAAAAGCAAAATAACAAAGATAGCTGAAGTAATGCAAAAAGCTGAAGTTCTTGCCTTACAAGAGATTGATGGAAATGCTGATGATCAATTGTTAGTAGCTGCAGGATTGGCTGCTGTTACCAGAAATCTATATATAAATGCGCTAGGTCCTGAAGAGGCACAAAAAGTCTTTGAAGTTATGCTAGATTCGTTTATAGTAGCGGACGAAATTATTGATGGTTCATATTCAGGTGACTATCAAAAACCAACTATACATTAGGAGGTAAATATGAAGTTATTAAAAGATCTTTGGGCACATCTCAAAGAATGGAGTGACTGGGGAATGAAAGACTGGATTAAAGCCGGTATCGTTGCCATAGTTGTCATTCTTGTGCTTCAATCAATTATATAAAACTGGGCTAGTTTTAGGAGATTAACATGGCAATAAATTGGGCGAAAGTCAGACAAGCAATGACCCAAACACCAGACTACAATACAAGTTTAGGTGGAGGCGACGCATACTATAACAGACCGAATTATCAAGGTTCAGCTTACAGAGCAAATCAATACAATAACATGCGTAATTTTGGCTCTCGTCCAAATGCCGGTGGTGGTGCTGATTACATGAGCACTATTGGAACACCTAGTAAAGCTAAAACAGTCGCAAAATCAAATCCTAACGCTTGGGCCAATGCACGAGCTGCAATGACTTCACCAGCTGCTTACGGAGACGAAGAAGAAGGTGGCATCATGGAAGTAATAAAAGAAAAAGGTGGTAATTTTGTAAATGACGCCAAAACAATGGGTTCTAATTTTACTACTCCAATGATGGAAATGGGTAAAAGAGCTTTAGAGGGTATTGGTGGTTTATCAGAAGGCATAGGGAGAGGTGTTAGATTACACAACGCCTACAAAGATAAATATGGTAATAGTGATCAATATAATTCTGATAAAAAAGCTATGATGACTGGAAAAGATAAAGCTTTTTATGATAAATATATGAATCTTGCTGATATGGCAACTGACAATCAAAAAGCACAAGAATACAGAGATATAGCTGAAACAGCTTGGAGAAATCAACAAACAACAGATAGATTAGCTTTTGCTAATCAATTTGAAGGGTATAGACCAGGTAAATATACTGGACAAGGAGAAGGTTCAAGATACACTGGTGGACGTAGAGAAGGTGATTTAGTTCCAGGATATGATAGAATGACTGAAATAATTAATCGTAATTTTATTGGAAATCCTCGCGCTACACCACCTGGAATTGACTATGAATCAATGGGTTTAGGAGCTGATCCAGAAAATGATTTATTATACGGAGAACCAGGATTTGGTGAACCTATGCAATCTGGAATTGACTATGATGCAATGGGTTTAGGAGCTGATCCAGAAAATGATTTACTTTATGGCGAACCAGGATTTGGTGGATCAGATATAGTTCCAAAAATGAAACCAGATCGTTATAATCCTTATAGAGACGAAGATTATGGTGCACCATTACCATATAGTGGTAGTGATGGATTATATCCGGATGAAAAATATGGAGCACCAACAAAAGGATTTAGTGTTAAAAGAAAAAGAAGTTCATTTCCTTTTTCGGGTTTAGGGGGTTCTAATTTATACCTTGATTATGGCGATACTGGTGTTGAACTACCTTATGCTATGCCTGAGGTAGAAGAAGAGATAGTAGAAGAAGGACCTGGTTTTTGGGAAAGATATTTTGATGCTAATCCCGACGAAGAAGGATTTCAATTTTTTAACTTTAATTAATTATGGCTAACCCCCATCAGGATAATGGTGTACCTTGGTCACCTAAACCACCAACTACATCTACGGCAGTAAATACTACCAATGTAAATTTTGGTTATAATCCTGGAACCGGTCAAAATAACACTGGTTCTACTAGCAATGATCAAACTATAGTACCTCCTCTTACATTACAACAAGAAGCATCTACATATCAACCTACTGAACCAAGTTCTACCGATTATGGAGGAGTATTTGAAGATTATGATATAACTCAACCTATGGGAACTGGATTTGGTAGTGTATTTGGTGCAAGTTCAGGAACTACAGGATCAAGTGAAACTGTTCAAGATGTATTAACATACATGATGGAATCTGAACTTGATAAAGGACTTACTCCAGAAGAAGCTGCTTTTAACGCTTATAGTAATTTTTATAATGAAGGTAATCTGATGGATATAGATTCAGATGATCCTTTTTTTGAAACTAATAGAACAATAGCTGATGATTGGATTGGTAGAAAATATGATCAATTACAATCTGGATATGGTGGTGGAGGAGGATGGAATTCTGGCCGAAATATTTTAGATGATAGAAAAGCTTGGCAACAACAATTATATTATGGTCCAAGACAATCACCACAAAGAGCTATGGAACAACAAGGATTTTTTGATACCATGGAAAATGCATATGCAGCAGATACCGCTGACACATTAAAAAAAGGATTATACTCACAAGCTTTTGTTCATCCAGGTGCAGGAGTTATGCCTTGGGGCATGGAAAAAATATGGGCGACAGGACGTGCAAAAGGTGGTATAGTGAGTTTAGTAGGAGGATAATATGTGGCAACTATTAGCTAAGCCCTTATTGGGCGTGGTAGCAGATGGAGTCAAAGGCTTCGTGGCTACAAAGAAAATGAAGGGAGAGTTAAAGCTTACTGAAATAAAAGCTGCAAAGAAATTAAAAGAAGATCAAATCGCTGGAAAAGTGAAATGGGAGCAAAGTGCTGTAGACCAAATGAAAGGTTCGTGGAAAGATGAGGTAAGTCTCATTGTCCTACTTTTGCCTGCCGTTTTAGTCTTCACGCCTTTTCAAGAACATATACATAAAGGGTTTATTGCCCTGCAAGATTTGCCGTCATACTACCACAATCTCTTATACATTGCGATTTCTGCGAGCTTCGGCATCAAGGCCGGTGCTGGTGCAATTAATATGTTTAAAAAATAATGCCATTTCAATCAGAAAAACAAAGAAAATGGATGTGGGCTAATGAGCCTAAAATAGCAAAAGATTGGACCGAAGAATACGGAAGTACACCAGTTAAGAAAAAAGTCGGTGGTGTAGTTCAAACATCAGTTAAGCCAAGAGGATTTAACTTGATGTTACCCAATAAAAGACCTATAACAAAAATATATTAAGGAGATCAGTATGGTTGGAAAAATACATGCAAGAAGAGAAGCTCGTAAAACACCTGGTAAAAAATTTGGAACTACTACTTATAAATCTGGTGGTAGAGTTAAGAAAAAAGTAGGTGGAATGACTCAAGGTTATAATGCTAGATTAGATGAATCTTTAGGTGCAAGAAATGGGAAAAAATCTCAGTCTTTAGCATCTAGAAGAAATGAATCTAAAGGCATGGAAAAATCTATGGGTAAAGGAGCTTATTCTGGCGCTAAAACAATGGCATCTAGAGGCGGAAGAATTAAAAAATCTAAAGGCGGAACAGCTAGAAAGAAATAATTTTTATGCGTGATGAAAACGCGATTTATCTAATTTTAAAAAAGATTAGAGCGCGCAAACAAGATTTAAAAGAAGTTATAGCTGCAGGCTTGCCAACGATGGACGAATATGTTAAAGCAGTTGGTGAGCATAAAGCTTACACTATAATGGAACAGGAGATTCAAGACCTGCAGAAAGAGGAAGATAATGACGGAGACAATAATACCTAAACGTAAATTTGCGTTAGAAGAAAAAGATTTAGCTGTTGAGGCTGATGAAAATAATAAAGTAGCAGAAGATAAAGAAAATAGATTTCTTAAAAAACTGCAAGAAGATGCTACCGCCGATATAAAACATTTACCTACAGAAAAAGTATTGGAGCGTTTACCTGATCCAACAGGTTGGCGTATGTTGGTTTTACCGTACAGAGGACAAGGTAAAACAAAAGGTGGTGTAATATTAACAGATGAAACAATGCAAGAACGTGGCTATACAACAGTCACTGGGTTGGTTCTTAAAATGGGACCAGATTGTTATACAGATAAAACAAGGTTTCCAAATGGACCGTGGTGCAAATTAAATGATTGGATTATATTTGGTCGTTATGCTGGATCAAGGTTTGGAATAGAAGGTGGTGAAGTGAGAATACTAAATGAGGACGAGATAATTGCTGTGGTAAAAGACCCAGAGGATATCTTGCAATACAAATAAACAGGAGTAAAATATGCCTGCAACGATAGAAACGCAAGCGCAAGCTGACGAAAAAATGGTTGATCTACCTTCTGACGGAGATTCTGTTGATGTCAAACTAGACGATACAGAAAAGAAAATTAATAAGGAAGACGATATTGAAGTAGTCAATGAATCTAAAGAAGTTGTTATAGAAGATAAAGCTGATACAGCTTCAGAAGGAGACATGAAAGATTACGGGAAAAAAGTTCAATCCCGTATAGATAAATTAACAAAAAAATTAAGAGAAACAGAAAGACGAGAACAAGCTGCTATTGAATTTGCTCAAGGTGTTCAAGCTCAAAATGAAGATATAAAAAATAGAGCGAGCAATCTTGATAGAGGATATATAGCTGAATACGAACAACGTGTAAAAGCTGAAACTGAAGATACTAAGGCAAAATTAAAAACTGCCATGGATGCTGGTGATGCAGACGCGGTTATAACTGCACAACAAGATCTTGCTAGATTAGCTGTTGAATCAGAAAGAGCAAAGTTAACTATTGCTCAACGTGAAAGAATGGCTAAAGCTAGGCAAACGCCAGCAGCTCAGCAATATCAGCAACAACAGCCAGCTTATCAACCACCTCAACAATCTGCTCCACCACCTGATCCACAGGCTGAAGAATGGGCAGAAAAGAACGAATGGTTTGGTAAAGACGAACCTATGACTCTGACAGCATTCTCAATTCACAAGAATTTAGTTGACGAAGGTGTTGACCCATCGTCAAAATCATACTATAATGAGTTAGATAAACGAATGAAGGATAATTTCCCTCATAAGTTTCAAAGTTCAACGCCGACTCAAACGGTTGCCTCTGTAAATAGAGGAGGACCAATTCAGGCGCGCAAAGGCACTGTGAGACTCACACCATCACAAGTTGCTATAGCAAAAAAATTAGGTGTGCCACTAAGCGAATATGCGAAGTACGTGAAGGAGTAGGCATATGAATGATAAAGTAATGAAAACTAAACTACCGTCACGCGAGTCAGAAACTAGGGCTAAACAAGAGCGTCCTAAAGTATGGACTCCACCGTCACAACTAGACGCACCACCTGCACCCGAAGGCTTTAAGCACAGATGGGTAAGGGCCGAATCAGTAGGACAGATGGATCAAAAAAATGTATCCGCTAGACTACGAGAAGGATGGGAATTTGTCAGAGCTGATGAATATCCAACCAACGAATGGCCTCAAATTGATTCAGGTAAATATGAAGGTGTTATAGCTGTTGGAGGTTTAATGCTAGCAAGAATCCCTAATGAGATTGTTGAGCAGCGTAAACAATATTTTGCGAAAGTTACGCAAGATAAAGATGATGCGATTGCAAATGATCCTCTTAAGGAACAACACCCTAGCATGCCAATCTCGAAAGAGAGAAGCTCTCGCGTAACATTTGGTGGCAAGAAACCTAGTTAATAAGTTTCCTAACACATAGTTACACATTTTTAACACACTCGCGGTGAGTGTGTTTTTAAAAATTTTTTCAGGAGAAAAAATCATGGCTAATAATGATGCGCCATTTGGTTTAAGACCTGTAGGCGAATTAGGAAGCGGCATTCAAAATGGCGGTACTTCTAAATACAAAATTGCAGATGGCTATGCTACTGCGATTTACAAAGGAGATATCGTTAAGTTAGTTGCTGCAGGAACTATACAAGTTAGTGGAAACGCTGACACTGCGAACGTTGGAGTTTTCAACGGTTGTTTCTACAATGACCCTACTACACAAAAACCAACATGGTCAAACTACTACCCTGGTAGCATAACACCTACTGTGGGCGATATAGACGCGTTTGTTTACGATGATCCAAACATGCTCTTCGAAATTCAAGATAATGCAACTCTAGGACAAACTGCTGTTGGCGATAACGCTGACCAAGTTTATGCTGCGGGTTCTACTATCAATGGTCAATCTAAATCTGAGTTAGGTGCTGCTGCAGGCGGTGCTGCTCAATTAAGAATCATCAGAATTTCTGAAGATCCTGAAAACAGTGACATTGCTAGTGCTAATGCTAACTGGATTGTAAGATTCAACGAGCATCTGTACTATAACAATGGCGCTGGCGTATAAACCTAAGGAGATATTGAACAATGGTTATTTCAAGAATGCAATTGGTCAAAGAACTCGAACCTGGTTTAAACGCCCTGTTTGGTTTAGAGTATGACCGTTACGAAAATCAAGACAAAGAAATATTCGATACAGAATCATCTGATCGTGCTTTCGAAGAAGAAGTAATGCTTGGCGGGTTTGCCAATGCAGCTGTAAAACCGGAAGGTCAAGGAGTATCATACGAAGATGCTCAAGAAACTTACACTGCTAGGTATACCAACGAGACTATTGCTTTAGCTTTTGCACTTACAGAAGAAGCTGTAGAGGATAATCTTTACGACAAACTTAGCACTCGCTATACTAAAGCATTAGCGCGTTCTATGGCTAACACTAAACAAGTTAAAGCTGCAAACATTCTTAACAGAGCGTTTAACAACTCTTATCTTGGTGGGGATGCAAAGGAGCTTTGTGCGACTGACCACCCAACTCTTAGTGGCGACCAAAAGAACGAGCTATCAACTGCAGCTGACTTAAACGAAACTTCGCTTGAGCAGATGTTAATTGATATTGCTGACATGAAGGACGAAAGAGGAATGAAAATTGCTCTTAGAGGTATGAAAATGATTATACCAGTAAACCTTCAGTTCGTAGCTGAGAGACTAATGAAATCTGCTGGTAGAGTAGGCACTGCTGATAATGATATCAACGCAATCAAATCAATGGGTATGGTACCTGAAGGATATGTTGTAAACAACTTCCTTACTGATACTGATGCGTTCTTCATTAAAACAGATGCACCTAATGGACTTAAACACTTTGTAAGAGCTCCAATTAGAACTGCTATGGAAGGCGATTTCGATACTGGTAATGTTAGATACAAAGCTAGAGAAAGATACAGCTTCGGCTGGTCTGACTGGAGAGGTATCTTTGGTTCACCAGGAGCTTAATTAATCTTTAAAGGGGCGAAATTAGTTCGCCCCTTTATCCTAGTAAATAGTTACGTAGACTGGCTAGGCAGACGGTATAGAGACGACGTAACAAAAGGCCTATACAGCCAAAGGAGTACAAATGGGTACAACAACTTTTCAGGGTCCGGTTAAAACGGGTCCAGTAATTAGCGGAGCCACATCAGGTGGTTATCGTGGTAAAGATTTAACAGACACTAACTGGGTAACCAACTCATTAGCTCGTTATTTTCAAGAACCAACAGCGGCAGATACAGACGGTATTTGCGCTACACAAACAACTTCAGCGGCAGCTGACTTGACATTAAATGGCGCTTTATGTGCTACTGTTAATGGCAATTCAATTTATGCACCAGCTCTTGGAAGTGCAGTTTCAACAACTGCTGACGGAGCGTGGGCAAGAAAAATTGGCATTACAAGTGATGGTAATGATTCAGGAATTACATTTACCGTTACAGGAACAGATGTTAATGGAAAAGCTTTAAGCGAAACTATAACAGGACCAAATAGTGGAACTGTTTATACTACTGATAGCACAGCAGCTAACTTTAAAAGTGTAACTAAAATTGCTACAAGTGGCGCTACCACTGGTAATATTACTGTGGGAACAGCGGCTGTGGCAGGAGATGTTTATTGCAGAGCGTTAGGAACTATTCCTTATCAATCTACCATTACTGGTATTAAGATATGGGTAGCAGAAGCGTTTAATGCTGGAACAGCAGATCCAATGGAAATTGGAAAATCTGATGATCCGGATTATTTAGCAGACATTGCTACTGGTGTTACGCGTGCAGTTACAACTACTGGTAATACTGGTGGAGCTGTAACTGTGGATGCTACACAAACTGCATCGTGGAAAAGTGTATTTCAAGCAGAGACTGGTGCAGACGGAGTTTCTTATAACTCAGATGTACAAGCAGTATTGACTTATACTCCAACTGGAGCATTATCTACTGCTGGTCAAGCATGGATCAAGATTGACTTTATGCAAGGTAAAAACCTTGCTTCAGGAGATACTTGGTAAAATAATATAACCGTGGGTGGGGAGTAATGGCCCCACCCTCTTACAAGGGGAATTAAATGGCACAATACGTAAAAAAATTATTTGATGGAGATAGAAAAGCTATCTTTTCATTCACCGCTAAAATAGCATCTGCCACAGCTGAAACATATAAAGTGGATGCGTCGGCTCTTAATGCAAGAGCTGATGGAACAGCTTGTACTTATGTAAATATAAATAAAATGTGGTGGAGTTCTAGCGTTACTGCTCCTGCTAAAACACTTTTAGTAGAGTGGGATAACAGTGGAACAAATCCAGTTGCATGGTCTTGTAATCACGCTGATGATGCGGACTTTAGTTCTATAGGAACTTTACAGAACACAAAAGCAACTAACTATTCTGGCGATGTTTTGATTAACTTTTCTTCTGTTACTAACGACGATACTGCTAGTATAGTTATTGAGTTTATAAAAGAATACGACGCTATCTCGTAGAGGTTTAAATGGCTTATTCAGGTACGAGAACATTTAACCTCTCGATAGAGGAAATTATAGAAGAAGCATTTGAAAGATGCGGTCTTGAAGTAAGAAGCGGTTATGATTTAAGAACTGCTAGAAGATCTTTAAACCTTATGTTTTCTGATTGGGCTAATCGTGGTTTAAATTTATGGACCATTGATTACGCAACACAAACAATGACTGCTGGTACAAATTATTATGCTGTTGATCAAAAAGTTGTAGATATTATTGATGCAACAATAACAACGACAGCTAATGCAACTGCAAATTTAGATGGTGATCAAAATACTACAGATGTAGCAATCACTAAAATTTCCAGAACAGAATACATGAATTTAAGCAGAAAGAGAGAAACTAATACAGGTGATGCTAGACCAACACAATTTTGTTTAATTAATGGTCAAGTGACCGTTAATGGATCTACTAGCACAGGAAGACCTGAGCACGACATGACTTTATTTGTTTATCCTAACCCCGATAAAGCTTACATAATGAAGTATTTCTATATAAATAGAATCATGGATGCAGGTGCCTATTCAAATACTGCAGATGTGCCTTTCTATTTTCTTCCTTGTTTAGTTTCTGGATTAGCTTATTATGTTTCTTTAAAAAGAGCCCCGATGTTAACATCAGGGTTAAAAGCGGTATATGATGAGGAATTTGAGAGAACCGCTGATGCTAACCGAGAAAGAGTCTCGTTTAGAGTTAAACCGGCGCAAGCGTATATACCATAGGAGGTAATATGCCAATATGTAAACATTGTGACCATGAATGTCATTGTAGTAACGGCGGATCATGCTGTGGTGGACAATGCAGTTGTGGAAACTGTGAATGTAAAAAGGAGGACTAATGAGTAACCCACGATGGAATAAACAGGCAAATACTCGTGATGCATCTACTAAAAAAATAGGTCATTACGGTAGAGGTCAAATAAGTACACCTTCCATTATTAAAAATGTTGGAGCAGCAACTGATAAAGGAAATGCACCAACAGGAACTAATAGAGAGTTAGGTGGAAAAGAGATTAAAATTGCTAAAGGAACTATTAGTGGAACGGCTCAAGGGATGGGTGCTGCTACAAAAGGTGGTAAATATCATTGGGTTGGACCTAACGATAGTAAATGGTAGTATAGTAAATGGCTTACGCTAAAGGAAAATATGCAATAGCTATTTCCGATCGTAGTGGATTACAATTTCCCTACAACGAAATGGTGCAAGAATGGAATGGTATGTGGGTGCATACAAGTGAGTATGAACCTAAGGCACCTCAATTAATGCCTCATGAACATATTCCAGATCCTCAAGCGTTAGAACACCCAAGACCTGCACGTATAGCACCAGCAACTACTCAATTACTTCCCCCAAATCCGTTTAGATTTACAGCTGGAAGTAAAAGTGTTTCTATTTTTTCTCCGGGTCATCCTTATACAACTTCTGATACAATTATGTTTTGGGATGCAGCAAATAGTGGAACTGAAGGAACTACAACCCAGTTTCAAGGAATGGGAGTGATGGGTACTAATCGTTTTGGTGTACCACCTTCTGAATTAATGTCTGCTTCAGGATTTACTCCAACAAGTGTAACGGATGATTTTATTAATATAACAATTACTTCTACCCCTTCTGCCACTGGTGCAGGTGGAGGAAGTGTGGTATTTATTGGACCAACTACGGTGAGCGCATGACAACTTACACTGAATTAGTACAACAAATAAGAGATTATACTGAAACATCTAGCGATGTTTTAACTGATACTATTGTCAATGATATTATTGAGCACACTGAAAATAAAATTTTAAGAGATATAGATTTACCTGTTTTTAGATCTTATCAATATTCTAACTTTACAGTAGGAAATGGTTTTATAACTTTACCTGGTGGAGGAACTACAATTCCTACTCAGTTTTCTGTTATAAGAAGTGTTATGATATATCCTGCTGCTGGCACAGGAGATAGAACATATTTAGAACAAAGAGATGTTACATTTATGAATGAATATTGGCCAGATAGAGATGCTACAGGAACACCAAAATATTATTCACAATGGGATTATAATACTATATATGTAGTTCCAACGCCAGCTACTGCTAATTATGTAGAAGTAGGGTTAATTAAATTGCCTGACAGATTAACTTCTACTAATAGCAATACTTGGCTTGGTGATAACGCACCTGCACTTATGTTGTATGGCTGCCTTGTCGAAGCTTTCAAATATTTGAAAGGTCCAGCAGAAATGCTGCAAATGTATAATCAATCGTATGAAATGGCTTTACAAGAAGTCGCTGCGCAACAAATTGGTCGCGGAAGACGTGATGAACATCAGAGTGGGGTTATTAGAATGCCACGTCCATCATTCTTACCAGGCTTTAGTAAACCAGGTCCAACAGGACCTATAGAAGGAGGACAATAAAATGGCAATATCATCATCAACTGTAACAACAAGTTTTAAAACTCAGGTGTTACAAGGAACGCACAATTTCACTGCTTCCAGTGGTGATACTTTTAAAATTGCTTTGTACACTAACTCTTCATCTTTAGCTGCAGCAACAGCTACTTATGGCGATGGTACAGCAACTAACGAAGTATCCGGTTCTGGTTATTCAGCAGGTGGGAATACTTTAACAAGTGTTACACCAGTAGCAGATGGAACAACTGCGGTATGTGATTTCGCAGATACGTCTTGGACTTCAGCAACTATTACAGCTTATGGCGCTTTGATCTATAACAGTTCAGAGAGTAATAAATCTGTATGTGTGTTGAATTTCGGTGGGGACAAAACTTGTACAAGTGGTACTTTTACAATTCAATTCCCAACAGCTGACGCATCTAATGCTATATTAAGATTAGCATAGGAATAACATGGCGTTAGTATTAAACGATCGCGTAAAGGAAACGACGACAAGCACTGGCACAGGCACTATAAATTTAGCAGGCGCTGTTTCAGGGTTTGAAGGTTTTGTAGCTGGAATAGGTAATTCAAATACTACCTACTACGCTATTGCACACCAAAGTGCAAATGAGTGGGAAGTAGGACTAGGAACTATCACAGACGCAGCACCGGACACTTTAACAGGTAGATCTGTAATCTCTAGCTCTAACAGCGATAGTGCTGTTGATTTTAGCGCAGGGACAAAAGATGTATTTTGTACGTTTCCAGCAAGTAAAACAATGGACATGACACTAACTACTGCAGGAGATATTTTGTATGCCTCCGCAAATAATACACCAGCAAGGTTAGCGAAAGGTTCAGCACTCCAAGTTCTACAGATGAACGCAGGAGCAACAGCACCAGAATGGGCAACATCAAGCAGCGTAAGTGCCGGCTTTGTAATTGCAATGTCTGTGGCGCTATGATATAGGTAAGGTATGGCACAGGATTTTGAAAGAGCTGTTGCAGCGGATGGTTCGGGAGACGTAGCTATTGGTACAACTGCACGTACTATAATAACTTCTAACTCAGACGACGCTATAATAGGCATAAGATTAGCAAACATAGTAACACAAACAATTCAAGCAGATGTCTATATTACTAGCACAGCTAGTGGTGGATCAGCTGATTCTTACATTGTAAAAAATGTAAGCATTCCTCAAGGATCTAGTATAGAATTGATTGATGGCGGTTCAAAAGTTGTGCTTCAAAGCACTGACGTTTTGAAGGCAAAATCGGATACAGCGAATAGTTTGAATGTTTGGGTATCGTATATAGATAGTATAAGCACGTAGGAGAGTCATGGCGTATATAGGTCCAGGTAGTTCAAGTGAATTTAAATCAATGGCAACTCAGACTATCACTGGTGATGGTTCTGCTCAAAGCTTTTCTTTAAACCAATCAGTTTCTGATTCTTCTTCTGTAAGATTCGTAGTTAATAACGTTGTTCAAAAACCAGATGTAGATTACACTGCAAGTGGTACAACATTATCTACTGGATCTAGTACATTAGCAGGATCTGATGCAGCATATGTAGTATTTATTGGAGCAGCTGTAGGTTACCAAACACCAGCTACTGGTAGCGTTGACCATACTGCAATTAACCCAAGCTTTAACGGTATGTATTTAAACTTAGCAACAATTACTTCAAACGTAACAATAACAGCAACACAAAATGCTTTTGTGGCTGGACCAGTTAATTACACTGGAACAGTGACAGTAGCAGGAACATTAACGGTAATATAATGGGAACTTTATTCGTCGACAAATTAGATCCACAATCAGGAACGTCATTAGAACTTGGTAGTTCAGGTGATACAGTAAGTCTAGGTTCTGGCGTTACAGCAGGAACAGGATTTGGTATATCAGGTTGGTCTTCAAGTTCAAATAATTTATTACCTGCAAGTGCAAGCTCAGGAATTTATTTAGGAGTTAATTCTGCAACAGCATCAAATTTATTAAATGATTATGAAGAAGGAACATGGACACCTACTTTTAGTAATTATGGTGGCACTGATCAAGTAGCTAGTGGAGAGTATACAAAAATTGGTGAATTAGTAGTAGCTGGTGGTAGAATAGGAACAGATGGTTCAAGTGATAGTTCTGTTATGGCTATTGCAGGTTTACCATTTACCATATCAAATAGTCCTGCTATAAATGGACATGGAGGTTTGCTTATAAATTATACAAATTCATCACAAGCAATGAGAGCACAAACAGTTAACAATACAAATTATGTTGAATTTACTGACGCTTCAGGAAGCTCAGTTAATTATAATGATTTTGGGGCAAACAAAGAAATTAGATTTACAATTATTTATAAGGCATAACATGGCAATAACTAAAGAAACAAAAATAGCAAGAACAGAAATAGTAGGTGATTATAATATCATACAAATTGCCGAAGATATTATTTATAAAGAAGATGGTGTAGTTACCAATACTGTGAGACATAGACGAGTTTTATGTCCTTGTGTCTTAGATAAAAATACAGATACAAATGAAGTAACAACAGTTTGGACAGATACTTCTAATGAGCCACAAGAAATAAAAGATATTATAAATTTAAAATGGACAGATGAAGTTAAATCTTCTTGGGAAACATTCTTGAAGGGGAACGTATAATGATATTAAAAATTAAAGGAGGTCTATATGGCAAGTCTATCAACTAAAGTTAAGCTTTACTGTGAAGCGAACAGCAAAACTGCTGATTTTGGTCCAGGAGGAAATGTGGCTTTACAGGATGATTCGGACGGTAAAGGCCCGTATATAGCGAGCTGGACCGTCGATGGTTTAGATAAGCCAACTGATGCACAACTAGCAGCACATGATACGGCTGGCGATACTGAAGAGTCAAACAATACTGTAAGAGCTACAAGAAAAGCAGCTTATGGTGATATTGGCGATCAACTTGATGAGATATATAAAGATATCGACGCATGGAAAGTGCGAATCAAAGCGATCAAAGATGCTAACCCTAAGTCTTAAAGGAGTAATAATTGAGTAAGATTCAAGTAGATACTATTGATACTAGGTCTGGTACGTCTACCATGCAAATTGGTAGCACGAACACGACTACCATCACGTTAGGGGTTTCAGGTGACACGATAAACGTGCCGTCTGGGGTAACGATCGCTAACGCAGGGACCGCTACGGGTTTTGGTGACGACAGTGCTCCATCTTTTATGTCTTACATGAGTGCAGGGCAATCAATAGCTAATGATACAAATACAGTATTAGCATTTAATAATGATAGTGGAACAACTGGAGGAATTAAAGGATATGATACTAATAGCGCTTTTGATACAAGCACTTATAAATTTACACCTCAAACAGCAGGATATTATTTTGCTTTTATGTATGTTGGTTTAGTATCTTTAAATAGTGGTAATATTTATAGAATAGGTTTGTATAAAAATGGAAGTAGTGATGGAAATAAATTTTCTCAATTTCAAGTTAGACAAAATGGAACAGATGTTATTTATGGAAATTCACAAGGTATAACTTATTTAAATGGTAGTTCAGATTATATAAACGCAGTTTTATATCATAATCACGGATCAAATTTAAACACATCAGATACATACAATACAGGTTTTGGTGCTTATAGATTAGCAGGAGTTTCTTAATGAGCACACTTAAAGTTGACACAATACTCAAGAGAACCGGGACAGGTACCATTACCGTGGGCCAATCAGGTGATACTATTAGTATTCCTTCAGGAGCTACGCTTTCTAATCAAGGCACAACAGTACCAACAGCTTTTGGTAAAGTAGCGCAAGTTTTGCAAACTGCTAAAACTGATACTACTTCAACAACTTCATCTAGTTTTGTAGATATAACTGGCATGTCAGTTTCTATAACTCCATCAGCAACTAGCTCAAAAATTTTAGTTGAAGTGCAAACTTGGGTATGTGGAGGTTCATCTGCCAATCAACCTATTAATCTTTTACGAGGTAGCACAGTTATTGGTGTTGCTGATACATCAGCAGATTACACAATGCCTTTTAGACAAGCAAGTGATGGTCAAAATCAATATCGTATGTTTAATTTAACTACAACATTTTTGGACTCTCCGTCAGCCAGTAGTAGTACAACGTATAAGTTACAATGGAAAACAAACTCTGGCACATTATATCTTAATAGGTCTGTTGATGAAGGTGGTCTTGGCTCTGGTGTTAATGCTTGTTCAACAATTACAGTTTCGGAGGTTTTAGCATGACTGATATAATTCACGCTATAAAAGCTTTAAAATCAGATGCACAAGTAACAGTAGATAACGATGATATTAATAAAATTACTTGGCATGATGGAAACCCAACTAATATAACTAATAAACAAATAACAGATAAACAAAAAGAATTACAAACAACATATGATAATAATAAATATCAAAGAGACAGAGCAGTAGCTTACCCAAGTATTAAAGATCAATTAGACATGCAATACTGGGATAAAGTTAATTCAACAACCACTTGGCAAGACGCAATTGCTAAGATAAAATCGGACAACCCAAAAGGATAACATGGCATTTGCAACGATAGACGTAACAAAAGGAATAACAGGAACTACTCCTGTAACACAAGGGGGCACTGGATTAACATCTGGCACAACAGACCAGTTTTTAAAATTTACAGGTACAACTACAATTGCTAGTGCAGCTGATAATGAAGGTGGTTTAGTTAAACTAGGGGAAGCATCAACTACTTCTGCTGTATCATCTTTAACAATAGATAATTGTTTTACTACAACTTATGATATGTATAAAGTTATAGGATTCTTAACTCCTTCTTCTTCAGGTGCTCATTGTTATGTACAATGGAGAACAGGTGGGGCAAGTGGAAGTACCTATTCAACTTCAGATTATTCTTGGATTACAGAAGGTCAATATATTCAAAGTTCTGGACCAAGTTCAGCACAATATCTAAACTGGAATTATTCAGCTGGTCATGCAAGAGTAGCTAGTGATTGTGGTGATGGAACAGATAAAGCAGTTCTTTTTAATTTTCTAGTTGGAGATCCTCTAACACAAGAATTAGCACATCCTTTTACTACAGGCACAACAGCATGGAAAGTTGCCACTAATAATAGATGGGTTTCAGCTCATATGGGTTGGAATAATACTGCAGCGATAGATGCAACAGGTCTTATATTTTCATATTCTACTGGTAATATCGCAAAAGGTAAATTTATTGTTTATGGGTGCAAACAAACATAGGAAATAGTATGGTAAGGTATAATCAAATAACAGTTGTAGGTGAAGAAACTAACAAAAAAATAGCTTTTACATCTGAAGAAGAAACAGCAAGGGACGCAGAAGAAAAAGCATGGACAGATGATTCTGCTAATAGAAAACTTGAAATGATTAAAAAAGAAAGAAATCAAAAACTTGCTGAAACAGATTACTTAGCTAATTCTGATGTTGTAATGAGTGATGCTGTAAAAACATGGCGTCAACAACTTCGCGATTTACCTCAAGATAACTCGACGGAAGCTGAATACGACGCATTACTTGCAACAGATGCAGATGGTAATTTAACAAACACAGTATGGAGTAAACCATAATGGCATATATTGGACCAGGATTAGCATTTGGCGCGTTCCAGAAGCTCGATGATATCAGCTCAGGATTTAACGGATCCGCTACTGATTTTAGCCTTCAGGTAGGGGGCAGTTCAGTGGAGATGGCATCATTAAACCAATGCATTATTTCTATATCAGGTGTCATTCAGGAGCCTAACAGTGCATTTACTTTTGGATCAACTAGATCTAGTATTGCCTTTACAGCACCTCCGGCAGCTTCAGATACATTCTTTGGAATTTTACTTGGTAACTCATTTGACGCTGGTACTCCAGCAGATTCTAGTATATCATACGATAAATTAACAACAATCAACGGTGTGTATAGAAATGTACAAACCTTAACACAGAATTTAACGCTAGCAGCAAGTGATAATGCACTTGTAGCTGGGCCATTCACGGTACAGTCTGGTAAAACTTTAACCGTACCAACAGGAGCAACGTTTGTAATAGTATGAGCACTATTGAAGTAAATAAAATTACACCTGTTTCTGGGGGTACTTCTATTACGCTTGGAGATTCAGGTGATTCTTTTAATCTTGCAAGTGGAGCTAAATTAACAGGAGTTGGAACTGTAGCTTGGCAAACAGGAGATATTAAAACTTCAGGATTTACGGCTGAAGCAGGAAAAGGATATTTTTGTAATACATCTGGAGGAGCTTTTACAGTAAGTTTACCTGCTGGATCAGCAGGAGATACTATAGGTATTAAAGATTATGCTGCAAGTTTTAATACGTATAATTTAACAATTGATTCCAATGGTTCAGAAAAAATTCAAGGATCAGCATCTAATTCAGAATTAAAATCAGCTAGAGCAAGTGCTTTACTTGTTTATGTAGATTCTACTAAAGGGTGGCTTTATACAGAACAATCTAATGTATCTAGTTTACAAGCACCTGCATACGTAACCGCAACAGGAGGAACAATAACAACTTCTGGTGATTATAAAATTCACACTTTCTTAGCTAGCAGCACATTTAATGTTAGTGACCCAGGAAACTCAGGAGGCTCAGACGAAGTAGAAGTACTTGTAGTCGGAGGTGGAGGTTCTGGTGGAGGTGACGTTGGTGGCGGCGGAGGCGGCGGAGGTATAGTTAATGGAACTATAACTGCTACTCTTACTGCTACTAATTATACTATAACTGTTGGAGCTGGCGGAGCTGGTACAACTGGAGCTGGTGGTAATAATGGTGTAGATAGTTATTTTGCACAAGGTGCTGGTTCAGGTTTAGAATGTAAAGGAGCTGGTGGTGGTCGAGGTGGTGATGAAACTACTAACAATGGATCTGCTGGAGGATCTGGCGGTGGCGCACATGGTGGTTCTGGTTCGGCAGGTGCAAGTTCTGGTAATGTAGCCGCAGCTGGTACAACTGCATATGGTAATGCTGGTGGTACAGGTACAAGTGATTTATCTGGTGGCGGTGGCGGTGGTAATGGAGCTGGTGGTACAGTATCAAGTGGTTCAACAGGTGGTGCTGGTGGAGCTGGTAAACAAATTAATATAGATGGAAACAATTACTATTGGTCTGGAGGCGGCGGAGGTGCTGCTTGGATGAATGGTACTGGTGGCGCTGGTGGAACTGGTGGTGGTGGAGGTGGAACTTCTTACTACACAAGTTGTGCTGGTGGTTCTGGCGGTTCTGGTGGTGGAAGTGCTATTAATGCTGGCGGAGCTGGTCGAGGTGATGACAATGGACAATCTGGTAGTGGTGGTGTAAACTCTGGTGGTGGAGGCGGTGGCGCTGGAAACTATTGGGGTGCGTGTTCACAACAAGCTGGTAATGGTGGATCAGGTATAGTAATAGTTAAATACAAGTATCAGAATTAAGGAGTAGTATGGCTTATTTTGCAGAGATAGATGCTTTAAAAAGAGTAGTAAGAGTGATAAAAGTATATGATGAAGACACTCAAGATGAAAACGGTGTAGAAATGGAATCCGTAGGAGCAAATTTTTGTAGAGCTTTAATGAATGGTGGAACATGGTTGCAAACATCTTTTAATACGTTTAAAGGAAAACATAATTTAGGTGGAACACCTTTTAGAAAAAACTTTGCAGCTGTTGGTTATACATATGATGAAACAAGAGACGCATTTATTCCCCCTAAACCATATCCAAGTTGGACATTGATTGAAGATCAATGTCATTGGGAAGCTCCAGTTTCAAGAACAGCAGAAGGTGATCCATTGAAAAAAGCTGAATGGAATGAAGCAGAACAAAAATGGGAACAAAAATAAATGGTATCACAAATTAAAGTAAACGAAATCATCAAGCAGTCTGGATCGTCAATTACGATTGGTGAGTCAGGGGACACGATTACGTTGCCATCAACTGCAACGTTAACTAATTTTCCTGCTAATACTCCAGCTTTTGAAGCTTTTTTATCAGCAACAACTTCAAATATTTCTAATGACACAGACACAAAAATAACTTTTGATACAGAGGTATTTGATAGTGATTCAACATTTGACACAAGTAATGGAAGATTTACTCCAGCAGTATCAGGTAAATATTTATTATATGGATCGGTACAATTTTTAGGTACAAGCACAGCAGATAGTAATGAAAATATTGTAAAGTTATATAAAAATGGATCACAACACATGGTTACATATTGGATAACTGCTATTCCACAAGGTGTAATATCATGGACAGCAACAGTAGATTTTAACACAACAGATTATATGGAAATTTATGCAAAAATAAATAATAGTTCAGGTGACAGAAAAATAGTAGGAGCCGCAGCTAACCAAAAATATACATGGTTTGGTGGACATAAATTAATAGGAGCATAAATGAGCAGTGAAATAAAAGCAGATAAGTGGTCACCAGCGTCAGGTAC
>CETG01018345.1_pt1 | contig 27764 bp, 22 predicted proteins | sample 361471 | NCBI WGS metagenome assembly CETG01 (sample SAMEA2622696, study PRJEB7988) | marine metagenome | isolation source: saline water (ENVO:00002010), including | reverse complement strand
AGAAATAATCATCGGACTTTCAGATCATATCGAGGAATCCATAGTGGAAGATGGACGCCTAGTGATTTGGGGGTCGGGAGGGACACTCAGGGATATAGGTAGGAACATTGGCTTCGAACTCACGACACTCGGGATCGATGCGACAATCGGTTCAGAGCAGGTCGGGACGGATCTGGCCGAATCTGGTCTTATCGAGCTTCTTGATTCCCACGAGGGAGCAGTCACACTCCTTCTCTCACCGATGGGAGGGCAAGGATTCCTGATCGGCAGGGGGAATCTGCAACTTTCTCCAACAGTCCTAAGCTCGATCGGGATCGACAACATCCTCGGGGTGGTGACTCCCGCAAAGCTCCTCACGGTCAGAGCACTGAGGATCGAGACCGGAGATGACTCTCTGGACCAAGAATTCTCGGCCAAGAGGTACATGAAGGTGCTACAGGGGTATAGGACGACCAGGATACTCCCTGTTTCAGTCGATTAGACTTCCATTCCCGAAGCCGCCATCAGGAGACCCAGGAACGGGGGGCTCGGCCTATCCGGCCTAGACTTGAACTCAGGATGGTACTGGGTGCCGACGAAATATGGGTGTCCTTCCAGCTCCATGATCTCGCACCTCTCCCCTGTCTCATCCTTTCCCACATATACGAGCCCCGACTCCTCGATTTCCTTGATTAGTTCAGGATTCACCTCGTACCTGTGCCTGTGCCTCTCATCAACATGGCCAGCACCTCCGTAAAGGCGCTTTATTTTGCAGTCATCAACCAGGAATGGGGTCGGCTTTGTCCCCAGCCTCATCGTACCCCCCATATGCGTCTTTGATATCTCGGGCATGAAGACAACAGCAGCGTGAGGAGGCTCTTCCTCGAATTCTGTGGAATTCGCACCTTCGAGACCCAATACGTTCCTGCAGAACTCTATTGTCGCAACTTGCAATCCCAGGCAAACACCCAGGTATGGGACGTTATTCTCCCTGGCATACTCTGCCGCCTTTATCTTACCCTCGATACCTCTGATTCCGAACCCACCGGGGACGAGAATACCATCTGCCTCCTTGAGCAGATTCCATGCCTCTTCATGAGCCGCCTGATTCGCCTTCCTCGCTTCCTCATCAAGCACCGAAGACTCTATCCAATCGATGACCAGCTTCCTGTCTACCTTGAAGGATGCATGCTGAAGTGCCTTGATCACACTTAGGTACGAGTCCGAGAGATCGGTGTACTTTCCAGCTACAGCGATATGGACTTCCTCGGCTTCCTCCAGGGAGTCAACGTGATCTGCCAGCTTCCTCCAATCTTCAAGCAGCTTCCTCTTCGGTGAGAGTTTGAAACCAAACCTGTCTGCAAGCATCTCTGTGACGCCTTGGGACTCGAGCATTATTGGGACCTGGTAGATGTTGGAAACATCGTGAGCCGAAACCACCGCCTCGGGGGGGACATGACAGAATGCCGAGATCTTCTGACGCGTTTCGTCAATCAACGGGCTAGTCGACCTGCAGACTAGCATATGCGGATTGATCCCAAGCCCTCTGAGGTCCTTCACGGTGTGCTGCGTCGGCTTCGTCTTCTGCTCCCCGACCGGCCCCATTACCGGAATTAGGCTAACGTGGACGAAGCAAACATTCTCTTGTCCGACCCTGAATTGGAACTGCCTCAAAGCCTCCACGAAAGGAGCACTTTCGATGTCACCCACCGTTCCACCCAACTCGATTACACAAGCATCCGGCTCCTTCCCGTTGCCATCGCTCGGGGTATGGGCAACCCTCTCAATCCAGTCCTGGATCTCATTTGTGATGTGGGGGATTACTTGGACCGTCTTGCCTAGGTAGTCTCCCCTCCTCTCCTTCTGAATCACGTTCTCATACACCTTTCCTGTGGTGATGTTGTTCTCTCTCGTCAGGCACACGTCGAGGAATCTCTCGTAGTTCCCAAGGTCTAGATCAACTTCCCCGCCATCATCCAGTACGAAGACCTCTCCGTGTTCGAATGGCGACATAGTCCCGGCATCAGTATTCAGATAGGGGTCAATCTTCACTGCAGTTACTCTCAGTCCAGCGCTTTTTAGGAGAACACCAATGCTACTTGCAGTCACTCCTTTCCCCAATCCGGAGAGCACTCCACCCGTCACTACGACATACTTCATCTCATCAACGGGGTCCGAATCAGTCGCCCATCCCCTATCAACATTGGCCACGAAAATCCTGTTTGCCCTTTCTTTAATTTCAAGTAGCGTCAGATTTACGGTCGCACATGTCGGGCACCTCGGGAGACAAGGTGCTCGTCACTGGTTCCTTGGGTCAGATTGGTACTGACTTGGTCCAGGCTCTACGAGAAAGACACGGAATCGACTCGGTAATAGCATCCGACATCAGACATTCGGCAGGGCACTCATCGGTAGAAGGTGGGCCATTCGTGACCCTAGACGTCCTAGACACAGACGGGATTTTCAGAATCTGCCAGGAAGAGGGAGTTGGTACGATTTACCATCTAGCTGCGCTTCTTTCTGCAGTCGGAGAGCGTGATCCAGATTTGTGCCGCAGGATCAATGTGGGAGGGACAATATCAGTCCTAGAGGCTGCCAAGGAATGCAATCTGAGGGTCTACTCGCCGTCATCGATAGCCGTTTTCGGCCCAGACTCGCCTAGGCACGCCACCCAGGATTCTCCACTCAACCCCACAACGGTTTACGGTGAGACAAAGGTCACCGGCGAGGCCCTGGCTCAAGAATACCTGGAACGCTTCAATGTCGACACACGTGGTATCAGATATCCAGGCCTGATCTCATACAAGGCTCCTGCTGGAGGAGGGACCACCGACTATGCCGTGGAAATATTCCATGCGGCTCTGAATGAAGGGCACTACCAATGCTTTGTCCGTCCTGACACCAGACTTCCGATGCTATACATGGATGACGCAATCAATGCCACCCTATCTCTGATGGACTCCAATGAAGAAGATCTTGGGGGCTCCCGGTCCGGATACAACATCCCCTGCCTATCTTTCTCAGCGGGGGAACTTGTGGATGCAATTTCCAAGAGGGTTGAGGGATTCACTTGCGATTTCGTTCCAGATGTCAGGCAGGAATACGCCGACTCATGGCCAGATTCGATAGACGGATCCCTTGCAGAGGAGGAGTGGGGCTGGACACCTGAGTACGACCTCAACTCCTTAGTCGATGAGATGCTCAAGGGAATATCTAGCCGCTAGATCTCGTCTTCTCCCTCCCAATCTGGGGTGCTCGGGTCAGTTCTAGCCCAGAGTACGTCATCGATCCTAAGAACTCCTATTGCGGCTTCGGTAGCACCAGAAAGAGCGTGCTTTACTACGAATTCAGTATCCAGTACCCCCATCTTCCCCATGTCGCAGTTCTCTCCGCTCTGGAGGTCGAAACCAATCCAAGCGCCGGACTCCCTCTGATCTGCCGATAGTGAGAGGATTACCTCCACGGGGTCTCTACCGGCATTTTCAGCCAGTATCCTCGGAATCGACTCAAGCGCTGAAGCATACGCCTCTATCGCAAGCTGCTCTCTGCCCGACTGTGTCTGCGAGAAGGACCTCAGATGTCTCGCAAGGTGGGACTGTATAGCACCCCCTCCTGGAAGGACCCCCGGTCTGCTGTTCAGACGATGTGCCACACCAATGGCATCGTCGAAGATCCTGATCGCCTCTTCCCTCACTGCTGGGGAGGAACCTCTGACAATCAGGGTCATTCCCCCGCCGTCCCCTTCTATCAGGGTGTGCTTCACATCTGCAATTCTTTCCTCGCCCCTCTTGGAATAAGCCCCCAGGTCATCATCTCCTAGTGCACTAACGTTTCTTACCGGCCTAGCTCCAGTAATTCTGGATAATAGATCCATGTCGCTCCTCTCGAATCTTCGATATGCAACGATTCCCGCCTTTGTCAGTTGCGTTATCGCTTCGTCAGCAATGCCTTCTCTGACTACCAGGAGGTCAACACCGAGCGACGAGAGGTGAGCGACCTGCTTTTGCATGTTCTCCCTTGATCTTTCGTGGAATTCCTGCATAATCCCGAGGCTGCTTACCTCAATCGATGCATCTGACTCCAGCTTGGCATGTTCCAAACCACCGTCAATAATTGCAACAATCCCTCCATCAGAATTCTCCGGACTGGTTGCATCGACTCTTGATTTTAGCAGCATCAGCCCAGTGACCAAGGATGAGTCCATGACGCTACCCTCTCTAATCTGGAGGCGCTTCACAACCATCCTTTCCAGATCGTCCCCACCTTCCAAATCCACGAGGCCGTCTGCTGCCTCCACCGCTAGGCTTGCAATCAGGCTGCAAATGGAAGAGTCCCCCTTCCCTTGGAGTGATGTCCTAACCACCTGAGATTTCTGCTCTTCATCAGATTCTCTCGATACCTCCTCGATCTCCTTTATCGACTCCTCCAGCGCAATCGAGTATCCGTTGACGATAATCGACGGGTGAACTCCCATTCTCACTAGCTCAAGGGCATTCTGCAGCATCTCTGCAACAAGAAGGACAGTGGTAGTTGTCCCGTCCCGAGCCGCCCTATCCTGCGATGATGAGGCATCGATAAGCATCCTAGCGGTCGGGTGTTCCACGTTTGCCTTCTCTAGAACGGTGACGCCATCATTGGTAACCAAGGCCGATCCATCGCCGTCAACGAGCATTTTGTCCAGCCCCTTCGGACCTAGGGTTGAACGAATCGCTCCAGCAAGAGATGAAGCTGCCTTGACGTTGTTTACTAGAGCCGTCCTCCCGTGGATTCTGTCCGTGTCTTCCAGAGCTACATCGTGATCAGACTCGACCATATGTGCCATTCCAATCAAGCCTCTGTTTTCAATACGCTCATACTCAATCCGCCCCATTCATCTCGAGCAGTATCCGTTCCATTCAAATACCACCTATCTTTCCCACTATACAACTAGAGGTTGATTAGTGATAGTATGACTGGAGAGAATTGGGACAATTTCGATGAAGAAGCCATCGAGGAAATGGTCAGGATGTTCGAACAAATGGGCATGCCAGTCGACATAAATACTCTGAAATCTATGATTAAGCAAGTAAGAAGCCAATTCGAGGAAATGGGAATAGATCCCGAGAAGGTCTCGATGAGCGAGGTCAAACTAGGACTAAACTCTGATCCAGAGGAGTTCATGAAGAACTTCGAGTCTATGATTAGTGGGCCTCAGGGCCTCGGAGATTTTCTGAAGAAGATGGGCGTTGACATTCACATAAAACCCTCTGTTTCTGAAGTCAGAGTCGATGTAGACGAGAGTCAGCACGAATCGAAAGACGACTCGATACCAGAGGAGGACGTGTACGTCAACAATGACCAGATGTTCGTGACTATCGATGTATCGAAGTTCGATGACATCTCTTCTGACAATCTTGAATTGAGTCTTACCGGAGAAGGTGTTGTTCTACAGATGCTAAGGACCAATCAGATCAGGCCGTTCAGAACATTCGTACTCCCACACGCATCATCAGGGGTCGCCAATTGGGAGATTAACAACGGCATCCTAGACATAACATTCGAACTGAAGTAGTTTGGAAAAACAGGAGAAATGAGAATGGGATCTGCAGTAATAGGAATTGACCTAGGAACGACAAACAGCTGTGTAGCTACGATAGAAGGTGGAAAGGCGGTAGTAATACCCAACTCCGAGGGGTCTCGGACCACTCCTAGCGTGGTTGCCTTCACCAAGGAGGGAGAACGTCTGGTTGGTGTCACCGCGAAGAGACAGGCTGTTACTAACTCAGAGCGGACAATCATCTCGGTAAAGCGGGAAATGGGCACGGATTGGACACAGGACATAGGCGGGGACAGCTACTCCCCTCAGGAGATTTCTGCCTTTGTTCTTCAGAAGCTTAAGGCCGATGCAGAAGAGTACCTGGGTACTGAGGTTAAGCAAGCAGTAGTGACTTGCCCGGCATACTTCTCGGATTCCCAGAGGAAGGCGACTAAGGACGCAGGAAGGATTGCCGGACTGGAGGTTCTCAGGATCATCAACGAACCAACCGCCGCAGCACTGGCCTATGGAGTCGACAAGGAGGAGGATCAGACTGTCCTCGTTTACGATCTAGGAGGGGGGACATTCGATGTCTCCATACTGGAGATTTACCAGGTAGACGGACAACCCCAGATCGAAGTCAAAGCAACCAGTGGCGACAACAGACTAGGTGGTGACGATTTCGATGAGGCTGTGATGGACTGGATTGTTTCCGAATTCAAGAAGTCAACAGGTATTGAACTGGAGAAGGATCTGCAGGCCATGAGCAGGATCCGTGAAGCAGCAGAGAAGGCTAAGATTGAGCTTTCTGGCACTCCGTCTACTCAGATCAACCTACCATTCATCACAATGAAGGACGGCCAACCAGAGCATCTCGACATGTCTCTATCTCGCTCGAAGTTCGAGAAACTCACATCCACCTTGGTCGAGAGGACGATGTCCCCCACCCGACAGGCCATGAAGGATGCCAGCATAAAGAAGGGAGATGTGGACAAGGTATTGCTAGTCGGGGGTTCGACTAGAATTCCAGCAGTACAGCAGGCGATTGAGAAGGAGGTCGGCAAGGCACCCTTCAAGGGAATCAACCCGGACGAGGCAGTTGCAATGGGGGCCGCCCTACAGGCTGGAATAATTGTCGGCGACGAGGGCGTTACCGATGTCCTCCTGCTCGACGTCACGCCTCTTACATTGGGGATTGAGACACTCGGCGGTGTAACTACGACCATGATCGAGAGGAACACAACAATCCCTTCAAGAAGGTCTGAGACATTCTCCACCGCTGCAGACAACCAGCCAGCTGTGGAGATCCATGTCTTGCAGGGAGAGAGGGAATTTGCTAAGGACAACATTACCCTGGGAAGATTCCACCTGATGGGAATCCCAGCTGCCCCTCGAGGCATCCCCCAGATTGAGGTGACATTCGATATCGACGCAAACGGAATCGTGAACGTCTCCGCCAAGGATCTGGGAACCGGTACAGAGCAATCGATCAAGATAGAGAGTCAGACCTCCCTCTCGGAGGATGAGATCAAGCAGAAGATCGAGGATGCCGAGAAGTTCGCCGATGAGGACAAGAGGAGAAAGGCAAAGGTCGAGATGAGGAACTCAGCTGATAGCATAGTCTACCAGACTCGAAAGATGATCGAGGAAAACGAGGAAAAGCTCTCCGAGGATGACACCAAACCAGTGTTGGAGAAGCTGGACGAACTCGAGTCCCTGATTGTCAAGGACGAGACTCCCATACCATTGGAGGAAATCGATGAGGCTGCAATACAGGCAAAGATGTCGGAACTGGAGGAATCAATGCATGCGATCTCGACAAAGCTCTACGAAGCAGCTGCTGCTGAGATGGCAGAGGAGAAGGAAGGGGGCGATGACGACGGGGTCGTGGACGCAGACTTCGAGGTCGTTGACTCGGATGACGAGGACCAAGGCTGATTACTCTTCAGTGATAAGCCTGTGAAGAGTCCTGACGTGAACCCCAGAAGTGCCGTACTGGAAAAGTGGATTGACTCCCTCGGATCGAGCCTTGGCACCTGGCCCCCAGGCAGTCCCGGCAATGTCCAAGTGCACCCAAGGAATCTTCTCCGACTCCTCGTCGAAACCTCGATGAGGGACGAAGAACTCCAAGAACGAGGCTGCTGAGTTCGAAGAACCGGCACGCCCACCTATCGATCCATTTCTGATGTCCGCAAAGGCAGAATCAGTCATGTACTTCCGGAACTGCGCGTTCAGGGGCATCCTCCAGACAGGCTCACCGCTTCTCCTTGCAGCCGCCTTGAGCCTCTTGGCAATCCCCTCCTCGTTTGCCCACATCCCAGAAATCTGATTCCCTAGGGCAGTAACCACTGCACCAGTCAGTGTCGCTAAGTCTACTATGTACTCCGGATTCAGCTCCCCAGCCTTCCAAAGACCATCGGAAAGCACGTTCCTTCCCTCGGCATCGGTGCTGAACACCTCTACTGTCTTCCCAGAGTACGTCTTGAACACGTCCCCTGGCCTATAGGCACCGGAACCAGGCATGTTCTCCGCTAGGCAGGCGATGCCATTCACCCTCCTGTCAAAGCCGGTCGAGTGCAGGGCATCCATCAGGCCGAAGACCGTGGCAGCACCGCACATGTCGTACTTCATGTCCCACATGCCTCTGGTGGGCTTGATCGAAATTCCCCCTGTGTCGAAAGTAATGCCCTTTCCAACTACGCAGGGCCGTTGCTCTCCTTCATCGGCATCCGGATTCAAGGTGAAGAGAACCATGCACGGCTTCCTTTCACTCCCCTTGCCTACGTTGATCAGGCCACCCATGCCCAACTCCTGCAATTTTTCCCATTCGTATACTTCGACTTCTACGTTGGACTTGCCCTTCGACCACTCAATGGCCCTTCTGGCATACTCCATTGGGTAGAGGACGTTGGCTGGCTCGTTCCCAAGGTCCCGTGCCAAGTGGACCCCTCCAACGATCGAATGGACTTTGCTAAGCCCTCTCGAGAGACTTTCTTGGTGTCTGCTGCTAGCTTGGAAATCAATTCTCCATGGGTCTTCGATATGTCCATCGGGAATCTCCTGGTGAGCTAGGAACTCATAGTCTCGCAGCATCATACCCTCAGCGAAGTCTAGCATCCGAGTTGAGGACCAGCCGGAAGTGAACCTGACTGTGACATCCAGCCCCTTCTTCTTTGACATTGATGCAATTAACCTAGCACCCGTGTTCCTGGATCTCTTGTGTCCGAGTGAGTCCTTTGCCCCCATTCCCACCAGGATGATGTTGCAACCCGGGGTCCACAGGGTCATCCTATTGCCCCTCTTGCCATCAAAGCCACCAGATTCAAGTGCGTCCCTGACTAGTGACCTCTGACTCCTGCTGAGTCCGCTTAGTGAGTTGTTTGGCGGTTTTTCGCATCCTTCGAAGAGAGGCAGAACCAATTGACCCCCCAATCCTGTAAATTCACCATTGCTTATTTCCATAAATAGTCCCAACTGTACGATTAGTAGGGAGTTTACAAACAATTCCCATGTAAAATTGCCTTTTCAGATGAGAATTAGCTTCTGTTTTTCTAAACCAATTCTTCCCTGGGCCTCAATGCTGCTAGAAGGACACAGATCATGCTGAGGACCACTGAGGGGGAGGACAGGGACCCATTAGCCCCGCTCCTATATTCGATGACTGACTCGTTCACTGGTTCTGATACCCAGGTTGAAGAATCGATCACCCTTTTCTGGTAGAATAGGTGGAACTGGCCCTCGCTACTGGAAATTGGCAGATCTCCGAAATCGAAGGTTGCTACTGTGCTATTCGTGGCATTTACTCCGAAGCCGCATCCAGGTGAGGAGTAGTTGTACTCTTCTTCTGTGTCGAAACATTCGGCCCCACCGGGGAACCAGTTCTCCCCATCTTCTGTCAGATATGTCAGTGTGGCATTTGACGTGCTCGCCCTTCCCAAGTTGGATACCTCAAGATGAGCCAACCCGCCTTCCACCTGCAGTGATTCGACAACAAGGCGTGCCCTCCAGTACCATACATTTTCGATAAGGTACTTCATCACCTCAAGCTCCTCGCCGAGCCTCTCTGATAACGCTTCGACAGTCCCGAGCAAGAACTGCTCGTCGTCAGTCTCGAATGTGAATGTGGGGTACCCCATCACTCCGTATCCGTAGTCTCTGCTGGTCCCGCAGTTAGGGTAAAGCCCCTGATTGGCGTTGCGGATCGGAATCTCGGAGATGTTCGAATTCACATCGTCTCTGATGAAGTGGAACAGCTCCCAATCTGAAGGCTGGTCGGGCCATTTCCCCCAGGGATAGAGCATAATCCAAACCCCAGTATGCATTGTGACATACAGGTCAGCGTCAGGAACTTCCGTATTCATGTAAATCGAATTAGCTAGAGTTTCCGCTTCACTGAATGCTGCACTTCCTGGCTGTGTCGTTGGGCAGGTGTTCCAGTAGTGGTCGTAGTTTCTATTCAGATCTACTTGGTTGACGTTCCACCTTGTATCAAAGTCATTGCCGTCGGCATTCAGCATGATGAGGATGTGCAATTCGGTTGTTGTCAGGACGTCGAGTACCGCTTGCTCGCCATCCGCCCACCCCTCGATGTAATGCTCTGCAGCAAGGAACGCTAGCTCGGTTCCCAGATGCTCGTTCCCATGGTGTCCTCCATCGATGTAAACTACCTCCTTGGCAGTTCCATCCGGTTTGGTTTCCTGACTCCAATCAGAAATCTGCAACATCCATAGATTCCTGCCCATTTCTGTTTGCCCCACTACTAGGAGGTTGACAATTTCAGGATATTCGTCTGCCCATGCGTTCACGTCCAGCGTCAGTGTTGCATAACTGTGGTACCAGTGTTCCTGGACGATGTCCGGCTGACTAATCTGACCAGATGCCATAGGAGATGCCGATGCTACCATCAGCGAGGCGAGAACCATTACTGCCAGTGAGCGGCGCATAGCGCCGCTGTAGGGGAAATATGATACAATCCTTATCCCTTATTGCTCGAAAAATCAGCGATATGGCAAGCTATCATCTTGGTCGCGATTAGCGCGGCGCTGAACTGTGTCAGCGAACCTTCTGTGCCTGGAACGATTTCATTTACGTCCGCTCCGATCACCTGGCATCTCTCAGAAGAGAAGAGACTCTCAATCACCTCAACCGCGCCCCAGTGACTCAATCCTCCTGGAACTGGGGTCCCCGTCGATGGAACCAATGATCCGTCGAGGCCATCCACGTCGAAGGTCAGCCAAACTGGTCCTGAGATTTCTGAAAGACTCCCAATCATCCTATTCCACTCCATATTGCCATCTGAGACGGAAAGCAGGTCCCTTGCAAGCCATGTCCGAATCCTATCTTCGGATTCCATCAACTCTTCTTCCTCCAGGCTGAAGGCCCTGACTCCGATCTGGACTACCCTCCCCACTCCAAGATCGAGCGCCCTGCGAATGACCGTTCCATGTGAGTATCGCTCACCATTCAGCTGATCCCTCAGGTCTGCATGAGCATCTATCTGGACTATTGTGAGGTCGGAGAGATCAGAAATCATATGGTGGTCAGATAGTGATTCCACTATAGGCAGCAGGATCCCATGTTCGCCACCGAGAACCAAGGGGAATTGGCCGCTAGCTATCCATGGTCTGACGTACTCTCTTATCGAGTTCAACTGTTCCCTAAGGCTCGGGGCATCTGATGTCCAAGGTTCAGCAGTGTGAATCTCAGCCCCACAAGGTAGCTCCTCCGGGAGAACCGAGTCACGTAGCTCGACTTGTGAACTAGCCTCGATGCATGCAAAGGGACCATGCTGGGTCCCCTCTCCGTAACTGGATGTCATTTCTAGGGGAATTTGCAATACGACGATGTCCCATGGCCCAGAATCAGATTCATTGAGGCCGAGGAAGGTGGTGGAACCGGACTCTTCCATGGGTCTTCGAGAAGCACGTCAAGATTAATCGCTTCGGGACTCTCAGACTGTGGAATCAGAGCAATTAGCAAGATGTTTGAAATAACCTCGGCACCTAACGTAGCCCGGTGGGAAGATGGGACTGACCTTGGCGCAGCTTACTCAGGCAATCAAGAGCAAGGTCGATACCAGCATGGAGACGCATGTTGCAGAGTCAATCGCTGAGCACGCTTTGGGATTCTTCGGCTTCTCGAACCGGATAATCGACAATGCCCTGGAACCAACGGATAGGAACATGTTCTACCAATTGCAGGACTATGACCTACTCACGACCGAATCCGAGGAGACCACTTTGTGGGACGGCAGGGAATGGAGGATACACTATTGGAAATTCAAACCTAACGCCGAGAATTTCGCAAATTTGGCGATGCAAAATGAGAAGGATAAGGGTGATGAAGACCCCTATGCCGACATCTACGACGGCATGCCAGCTGGCCTATGGAGGGAGAGGTCAGGTGTCGATGACGATTACGAGGAACCACTGTTTTAGTTTTTCCAGTCAGCATGTCGGGAATTGTTTGAAATGCCTCAGTGGGTGGAGTCGAACATGAATAGGGCATTGGCGGTCTTAGCCGTACTGTCCATGCTAGCCTCCTACACCCCCTCATCTCTTGCATCTACTCAAGATAACCAGACAAACAGTTGTGAGATTATTGCTGATTGGGGACAGCAATGGCATTGGACGGAAGGAGACTCGGAGATTTCACTGATTCACCGGTATAGGGTGGTTTTCGAACCACCCTTCACCAATGGCTCCTCACCTACGGAAGTCAATGCCACTATTAATCACCTCAGAGGTGGCTCTGAAGCTCCATTAGACAACACCTCGATCTTTGTTGCTGGCGGAGAGATCGACATCATCATTGAAGAAGAACCACAATTCGGCGACTCCTTTTCGATCCAAGTCCAAACCGCGGAGGCTTCTTGCAGCCGCGTTCTAAACATCACAAATTGGAACCAACCAATATCCGATCACGAGGTCACTAGGGAGACCCATTGGTCGCTATCCGGCATGGAAGAGGAAGAACAAGGCATCACCTTCGATGGAAGGGGATGGCAAAAGAGAACAGGAAGTGTTCTGGAGTCAAACGAACTTGGGAACGGGACCCTTCTGCTCGACATGTCCAATGGCTCCGAAGGCGCAGCAATCGATCTCGTGCTAGATAGGATTTGGCTTAATGAGTCATATGATGGGACGGAATTAATCAGTCAGGATTTCGAGATGATGGGCTCGGGAGGGATGTTATTCAACACAGATGAAGGTGGAGATGGGGCATCGATAAGCGCGGATGTAAAAGATGCCTACGTCCTCAGATCGTTTCAAGACGGCAAAGTAACTGAGAGGATGATGTTTGAGGGAGATGGGTGGATTTCCATCAACGGAGGAGACAACGACAGCTCAGGCGGGGTTTACGGCGAGGTCTTCTTGCTATACTTTGAGATCTGGGACGAGGATGGTTTTCGAAGATTGCAGGACATCCAGGTCGAGGCAAATGCTACAGCCAGACTTTCCGCCGTAGGGGGGCCCTTCTCTTTCGAATTGGATGAACTAATCTTCCGAGAAAAGTGGGAAGAGGGCGTCAGGACGGACCAGTACTCGAGGATTATTGGCAGTGGGCAGTTCGATTTTATCGCATCCGAGGATTCCCCATACATCGAAGTCAATGGTACGGTACCTCTGATCCACTTCCAATCAGAGGGGGGGGAAACTGTCGCTGACACAATCATAGTGGATGGTACGTATGATGGAGATGCAGAGGGATCCTTCGGCTTGGTTCGCCAGATAGTTGAATCCGGAGTCTATGAGAATGCAACTGGAGCTCCCTTCGAGGCCGACAAAATCAGAAACGAGTTTTGGTTCAATGTATCGGCTACGCCTTTCGGCCCAATCGATCAGGAGTTGAGTGCAGAACATAACCTCACTTACGAGTACGTCGTCCCCCAGGATGACTGGCTTAATCGAACAATCCGCTATACGTTCGTAGAGGACAATGGGTCCACTGAGGACGAATATCCGGAAAACTCCCCGATTATTCGGAATCCGGAGGCCCCGGAGGCTAGCTCGATTTTCTCCACCCACATCTCCAGAGAGACAGGGGTATGCCCTCAGATTCTGACTACTGGAGACTCATTCTCTCTAGTTGGAAATACAGAGATGATTCTGGACGTAACCGTCCACGGGAGTAGCTTAGATTCAATCGATGGGCACATTGTCTCGATCGCTGAATGGGAGGGAACCTTCGGTGACATGAGTTCAGCAAATGGCAGTATCATCAATGAAGGACCTCTGTCTGGACTCCTGAATGAAGTTAGTAGGCTAGTCAGAATAGAGCTCGGAGGAGGATCAGAGGTATCTCTAATAGAGAATCAGAGAATGGATAGGATTCTTTCACCGTCCATAGTGACATTCGATGAGAACACTCCCCCATCATTATCTGCGGACTCCAGCTCCCCGATAAGGTTCCGTGAATCCGTCCTGTCGACCGAGGGTGGCGTAGCGCATCTGGAGGTAGTGGTGAACGACGTTGACACGGACATCAAATCAGTCAGCGTAGATCTCTCATCACTCGGTTTGGGCGTAGTCGACCTCTCTGACTCCGGTCTGCAGGGGGATCAGGTAATCCATGATGACGTCTGGACGGTCAGAGTTGTTCACAACGGCCTCCAGAGTGGGGACCTCCCAATCTCCGTAATTATGGAGGATTACTGGGAAACAGTCCAGCAGAACTCCAGCATCCAGGTTTCAAATGCACCCCCTAGAGTTATACACGTCGCCTTCACTCCAGAGAGTACTTTCAGGGGAGAGTCGATTGAGGTAACAATCGGAGCATATGATGGCCATGGGATAAAGTCGGTATCGGTGAATTTGCAGTCAATCGGGGGTGGCTTGGTACAATTGAGCAACACCGGTCAAGAGGACTGGGATTGGCAACTTGCCGGCGAACAATTTACCTCCAGAATCGACACTTGGTGGGGCACATTCGAAGTTCCGACAAGTATGTCTCCGGGAAGGCAAAACATCCCGATTCTGCTAGAAGACATCGCTGGGGCATCGATATCTACGACACAAATTGGCAGCATATACTCAAGCGCCATTGCCCAACAAGCCGGGAAGATACTAATCGGAAACCAACCACCATCGATCACAAATCTAACCTTCCTTGAGGACGGAAATGAGGTAACAGAAGTCACTTCCTTGGTTTCTGGGGGCCAGAAGGACTACACAATGGAAGTTACGATTCACGATTACGATGGAATTTCTTCGGCCCAAGCTAAGATTGGCCGCTTGGCCCCAATCGGGCAGTCAGAAGAATGGCTCTTATTGGTGGATGATGGAACGGGGCCTGACAGGGTCCCTCAAGATGGGATTTTCTCACTATCTTTCTCCGCTAGGTCATCATTAAGCGAGGGAGAGATGTCCATATTGATCAGAGCAACGGATGTATTCCTGTCTATGACCCCCGCTTCCGAACAATTGCACAATGTATCCATAGTTAAGTCGGATTCAGGACCAAAGGGAACCTCATGGATCTCTGACCACTCAACGGAGCTAGTATTAGCCTCCATGTTTTTGCTATTGTCAATAGGGGCTGTTGCTTTCGTGCAAATTGTCAGGAATTCGGAACTCGAGTAGCATTGGTGCGAGTGCCGGGATTTGAACCCGGGTTCCCACGTTGGCAACGTGGGGTGATAACCGCTACACTACACTCGCGCACTCTTTGCAAACCAGACTGGCTTTTCTAAGCGTCGGTATAACTCCCGACTAGGTTTGAGACCAGTATTCGTATGGCATCTCGTGTTTTTCTGTAGACTTCCTTCTCCCTCCCATGGGGATCTTCCAAACCCCAGTCCTCGTCTATTGGAACAGCCGGACAGCTCACTCCACATCCCATGCTGATAATCGCATCGTATTTCCCGGGGTATACAGAGTCGATTTTTTTCGGCCGTAGGTCAGAGGTATCAACCCCAATCTCCTCGAGTACCTCTATTGCATATTTGGCGACTCGACCTGATTCTGGAGCATGAGTCCCAGCCGAAGCAGCCTCATGCCCGAGATCCCTTGCAATCCCTTCAGCCATCTGGCTTCGACAGGTATTCCCCACGCAAACGAATAAGAGACGCACCAAACACCCTGTTTCAGAGTCCCTAATTAACCAATTGACATATATCCTATAGAGTGAATCAATCAGAATAGGTTTCAATAATATCCCATCAAACGGGGTGATATGTCGGACTCTCCAGTGTCCCATCATAAGTCCGGCCCCCCCTCAGAATCCCCCGATGCAGATGCATCCAACGAGCAGAGGGCTCAGATGGAGCAGGCATACCAACAGATGCAGAGGAAGATGAGAATCAGCAAGATGGATGAGAATATCAAACACAAGATAATGGTTCTATCAGGAAAAGGAGGAGTCGGGAAATCAACTGTGGCCACGGGATTAGCCCTTTCCCTAGCTCGCCAGGGAAAGAAGGTCGGACTTATGGATATAGACATCACAGGGCCAAACGTACCAAAGATGCTCGGATTGGAGCAAGCCGATTTGAACGTCGAGGAAGGGCAGATTCACCCTGCTGATGGTCCAAGCGGCTTGAAGGTGATCTCTATGGCTTTCTTGCTGGAGGATCCGGATAAACCTGTAATTTGGCGTGGCCCGATCAAACTCGGCGCGATCCAGCAGTTCATCGGAGATGTTGCTTGGGGGGAGCTGGACACCCTGATCATCGACTTCCCCCCAGGGACAAGCGACGAACCTCTTACCGTTAGTCAAAGCCTTCCAGGAATAGACGGGGTGGTGATAGTCACGACACCTCAGGAAGTAGCTCTCCTCGACAGTCGAAAATCCATCAACTTCGCCAAAACGATTTCTGTCCCAGTTCTGGGAGTAGTTGAGAACATGAGGGGATATACTCTGAGGGGAACATCCACACCCAACTCCAAAATCTCAGTAATGGGGCCGGGAGGGGTGCCAATCGAATGCCATTCCGATGAGGATGGAAATTGGGAAATGACTCTTGATGTGTTCAAGTCGGGAGGTGGGGAAGAAGCATCGAAAGAGATGGGGGTTCCATTTCTCGGGTCTCTTCCATTCGATCCAGGAATTGTCAGAGGGGGTGACGATGGGGTCCACAGAATAATCGCCGAGCCAGAAGGAGAAACTGCAAGAGCCTTCGAATCGATAGTCGAAAGCGTTATCGAACAACTCGACAAGGGCTCTCAGCGTACTCTAAGGATTATCTGACACCCTAATCTTTGCGTTGGCTTGATGACATAGTCTCACTCCCACAAGGTCGTAATGGTTGCTGAAACAGGCATCTACATCACCTGGGTGACTGGGGCTATTCTGATTAGTATAGCAATGATGCCAATTTTCAAACCACCATTTGCAAGGATCAGCGCTGATGGTTTCATTGACATGTTCAGAAGATACTGGGCACATATGATAGTGGTCTTCTCGGTCTACCTTTGGAAGGATTTGCTGGATGGCCTTGACAGGATATTGATGGCCAATACGCAACTAGACATGACCTTCCTAGTGTACGCAATAGAGGGGGACTCAGTCCTTTGGGTGCAGGAAGGGCTGAGGAGCGAACTACTGGACGTTTTCATGACCCATTTCTACGTCATGGGATTCATGACTGCAACCTTCGCTTCTTTTGTCTACCCGATATACTTCGATGACAGGCACATGGCTGACAGAGTATCCCTTTCGATGTTCTGGGTGTACATACTAGCGATTCCATTCTACTTGTTCCTCAACGTCAAGGTTACCGGGAACTATGTAGAAGGAATGGAGACAATTGCATATGATTTAACTCCAGAGATTCATAATTGGTTCAATCGGATTGACCCATTCACCAATGGGATGCCAAGTTTGCACATCGGTCTGCCGTTTGCAATTTGGCTCTCGATGCACAGATGGGACGAGGATGGGAGGTGGGAGAGGTTCCGTATTTTCCTTATCTTCTTCATAGGATTGACTTCTGTATCGATTGTTTACCTGGGGATTCACTGGTTCGTTGACATTATTGGGGGGATGATTATCGCAATCTTGGCAGTGAACATCACTGCAAAGACGCATGAACCAATCTGGCGAATCGCCGACGAGAGGCTATTCACAAGGAGACTAGCCCGAACCCTCGAAGACCCCCGAGGATCCATACAGAGAACCCTGCACTCATGCATCAAGACTCTTGATCCTGTAAGGGAACCAGGCAAGAATCAAACGGGAGCAATCATTCTTTCTCTCATCTTCTTGACCGGCTCGGTTCTCCTATGGGACGTAACACACCAGAAGATCTCCATAGAAGAGGCCGACTCTCCCACATCTGCATCCGGTTCCGGAGAATGGCTTGTTTGGGTGGAAGAATCAGAAGACGGAGTGGAGATTACCGCAGGAAACGTGACTTCACAGACCAATAGGACCGTCGGAGGACAGCAATGGACAGCAGCTCCTGGTGTTGTTTCATCTGGCACCAGTTTCGTGATTTTCGATAATCATAGTGCCGATTATTTCGAGCACAACCAGGATTCTGGCGTCCTCGAACCGATTTTCACAGAGAGTTTTGAAGAGGAAATTGTCGACATAGCCATCCTCATCGACTCAAATGGTGCCGAGCATCTTGGAATACTATCGCAAAATAGCCTCCAATTAATCGATACTTCGGACAAGTCAATAGAAATTGTAGAATTGAATACCAACTCTTCTGTTGTCGCTTCATCAGGAGCTCTCATCGCAATCTCAGAAAAATCGGAATCCGGACCTCTCGTCAATATCACTTCCATCGACTCCGAACTCACAATTTCCATCCCACTAGACCCCAGGTCTTCGGACCGAATCGAAGATTCAATAATCAACTCGGGAACCTACCTTGATTTCCAGAACTCTACAATTGTAGACCTAGTGATGGACTCAAACTGGCTTGTAGCCACTGTTGACGTCGGCCCATTCAATAGAACCGTACTGGTCGACACTCTCTCAATAAATCAGACACTCATTTCCAACCCCCGTTGGGACTCCTCATCCCCCAGCATAGGGGATGGCAGAGTCGCTTTCCTCCAAGTGACTAGGGACGACATCCTATCGTCCGCAAGCTCCTCCCAGAGGAACAACGATGTCTACGTTCACGAGTTGGAATCTGGAGAAACCAAGCAGTACACCTTTGATGAAGGAATCTCACAGACTCAGCCACAGATATTGTTGGAGAGGTTAGCTTGGATAGAAATCAATGACGATGGGGAAAAGGAGCTCCAACTATTCTCGTTCACCGACACAATAGAGCCTAGGAACTCACTACTGCTGCAGGCCTCTATTCTAGCGATGATTCCGCTGATTTTCTTATGGACGCTACAGTCATACAGCACCGAGAAGATCACTCAGCGAGTCTGAACATCTCGTCCAGGCTTTTCGCGGCTCTCTTGAGTGTCTCTTCTGATATTTCTATGATCTGCTCTGGATAGGGATCAATCAGTGCCTGAAGGATGTCCTCCAACTGTGTCTTCTTCATGTGCCTGCACATCACGCATGCCCCCATTAGGTTCAGACTATCCTCCGTCTCAGCTAGGACTCTGTCAGCAGTTCCACACTCGGTAATTAGCATCATGTCCCTCTTGCCGATGCTAGCCAGGCGCTTTGCCTCGTTCATCAGCAACTCGCTACTTCCGACGAAGTCACTCATTTCCAATACCTCAGAATCACATTCAGGATGGCTTAGAACCTTTAGATCAATTCCATTCTCTGACATGTTCTTCTTCCAGTTCCTTATTTTTGGTCCAGTGAACTCTGCATGAACCTCACATTCACCGTCGTAGAGTATCACTTCCTTCTTTCCCCTGAGTGAATTCTGCAGGTGCCTTCCCATGAATTTGTCAGGTACGAAGATCAACCTATCTCCCGGCAATCCCTCACAAATCTTGAGATAATTACTACTTGTTACGCATACGTCGCACTCTGCCTTCACCGCTGCACTGGTGTTGATGTAGCAGACAACCGGCACTCCGGGGTATTCTTCTCTCATTCTGATTACGTCTTCTGCCTCTATGCTATCACTAAGGGAGCATCCAGCATCCGGGGATGGGTGAAGAACTGTCTTATTCGGGCTGACAATCTTTGCTGTCTCAGCCATGAATCGAACGCTGGAGAAGAGAATTGTCTGCTGAGGTGCATCTCTGGCCTCTTTGGAGAGTGCATAACTGTCGGCAACAGAATCCGCTACCCCATAGGTGATGTCAGGGGTCTGATACGAATGAGCAATCAGGAACACGTCTTTCTCTTTCTTCAGACGATTGATCTCAAGGGTCAGTGGGGCCAACGATCTGCATACCTCCATGCTCCACCGCATTGGCTGCTTGATTGCATACTGTAGCCTAACCGCTTCCTTGTCGATCTCCGAGTCAGAATAGCCGAAATTACCCAAGAAAACCCGCGGAATCGGGGCGGCGGGCATGTCCAGAACCATGTCGACCGGTCAATCGTCCGAGTGCAACCGCTTTCAAGTCATCTGGCATCGGATTTGCATGGCAGGCGGGGGGATTCCAATGTGGAAGCCCGAGAACATGCTTCACGAGGGCGCAGAGGCGACTGTTACTGGAGGCTCTTGGCTGGGCAGGTCGGCAGTCCTAAAGTCACGGAGGGCACGATCTTACAGGCATCCAGATCTGGATCGTAGACTAACCAGGCAAAGGCTAGCTGTTGAGGCAAGGGTTCTATCCAGGCTATCTTCTGTTGGGTTCCCGTCCCCTAAACTGATGTTCTTGGATCAGCGCAACTCATCCATGCTCCTATCCAGAATTGAAGGTAGGACTCTCTACGACTTGCTAAAGTCAGGCGACTTTTCTGGTGACGAACTCTTCTCACTAGGCGGTTTGATTCGCAGACTCCATGAGATTGGGATATCTCATGGCGATCTGACCACGCATAACGTAATGTCAACCGATGAGGGCGAACTCCATCTCATTGACTTCGGCTTGTCCAGACAGTCTCCAGAATTGGAGCACATGGGACTCGATCTACAGGTACTCAGGGAATGCCTCGGAGCCAGTCATTCCGACATTGATGACGCCATCGACAGAGTATGTGAGGGATACATGGAAAACCAGTCTCTAAACGAAGATGCAGAGAGTGCAGAGGACGTGTTAGATCGCTTTCGCAAAATCGCAGGCAGAGTCAGGTATCACGGCTAGGGTTGGAAAAATGCGTATTCTTTTCGCTACTGGAAACAAAAACAAAGTCTCGGAGGCTTCCGAAGCCCTGGCCCATCTCGGATATGAGGTAGATCAATTGCTAATCCAAGGACAGGCGCCGAAACTGATTGAGCCACAGGCAGAAGGAATAGAGGAAGTTGCAATTTCTAAGATCAAGCAAGCGAGGGAGTTTGTGTTTGGCTCGGAGCTAGAGAGCTCGATCATCATAGCAGAGGACTCGGGGCTCTTCATCGACTCACTCCATGGTTTTCCAGGGCCATACTCGTCGTATGTAGAGCGGACTATCGGATTGTCCGGGATTCTGCAGCTTTTGCCACCAGAGTTCGGAAGAAAGGCCGAGTTCAGGGCCGTCGCAGCAGTGTACATTGGGGGTGAAATCCTAACTGAAACTGGAGTCTGCAGAGGGGAGATATCCAGAGAAATATCCGGAGAAATGGGTTTTGGGTATGACCCAATTTTCATTCCAGATGATGGCGATGGAAGAACTTGCGGGGAGATGTCTTCTACGGAGAAATCATCCATCTCGCACAGGGGTAGAGCCCTGAAGGCGGTCTCAGAACTCCTCAATCCCCCGTCAAAGTGAATAGACCTAGTCCTCCTTGCAGTACTAGAATGGTTACGGCAACTCGGCTTCTTCTGATTGGGATGAGCATCGTTTCAGTACCAATTTACCTTGTATTCATCGTTCCAGAGGGTCTGATAATGCAGGCTGCAGGGGCGGTGTTGATCCTTCTGATGGTCTCAATGCTACTTTTCACCGGTAGGAGGCCGATACCCCAGGCCAAGAAGAAAGAACCAGTTTTCATAGATCAAGAGTCCGATTTCGGTGACATAGAATTGCCGCCTCCAGTTCACTCGGAGGAATCCCTGGAAGAAGTTCGCTCCTCAAAGATCAGAAGGAGCAGGGGTAGGAAGACCGTCCCCGAGATTCCCGTCCCCGAGATTCCCGAACCTCCTCCGGTGCCGGCCTCAAGCACCACCCTAGAATCCCCGACAATTTCAACCGAATCAGATGTAGATGCCGAAGGAACGGCTAGAGTCCATATCGCCAGATCTGACCCCGAGCTTCAAGCCGAAGCAGAAGTCGATTTTTACCTCGCCCAGCAGAGGGAGAGAAGAGAGGTCTTCAGAGCTAGACTTCATCGTGAAAGGCGACTAGAAATGTCCAAGCGAGTAGCCGTTGAAGTCAGAAAGTGGACTCAAGTTGAGGACGGGGAAGACCTATCCACGCTGACAAGTATCCCGGGACACGGATTAGCTGTCTTTTACGAACCAGAGGAACCTGACTCTTCGATTCCCCAAGGTGTTTCTTATGTCAGGATCGATGATGAGAGAGTACTGAAGGTCAGGGTTTCACTGGATGTTCCTAGATCAGAATCCAACATATCCCAAGAAGAAATGAGCGAATCCCAAGACATTGCACCCCTCCCCGGACCTCCTACTCCGGGGATGCCGATGCCACCACCTCCTTTGCCAGACATCCCACCTCCTATCGGGCCTGAAGACTAGCCCGATGATACGTTGAAGCGATATGCCTTGTTCGGTGTATCATGGCAGACGAGGTGATGACGGTCGAGGACATCGTCGTTGAAGGATCAAGTCCCGAAGGCGGCGTAATCTCAGTCTGGACCCTCAATAGGCCGGACAAGCTCAATGCCCTCAATGCCGATTCTCACAGAGCCATAAAGGAGGCCTCGGCCAGAGCTAATTCAGATGACTCCGTCAGATGCGTCGTCATCAGAGGGGCCCCCCCACCAGAGACAGAGGAAGGAAAGAGGCCCAAGCCACAAGCATTTGCAGCAGGTGCCGACATCTCCGAGTTCGCAGGGAAGGACTCGGATGACGTCCGTCCATTCTTCGAGGACAACGCTTGGGAGGCGGTATGGAACATCTGCAAACCGACTATCGCGATGGTGGACGGATTCGCATTAGGAGGCGGAACCGAGTTGGCCCTCTCCTGCGATATCCGAATCGCTTCTGATGTGTCGACATTCGGACAGCCAGAGATCAACCTCGGGCTGATACCAGGAGGAGGTGGGACTCAGAGACTATGCAGGCTGATTGGATATGGGAGGACAATGGAGATAGTGCTCTCAGGAGGGATGGTGAAGGCCGAGGACGCCCTCAGGATGGGTCTCGTAAACAGGATGGTGCCTGCCGAGGATCTCGAATCTGAAACCATGAGACTTGCAGAGGAGATATCCCGGAAGTCCCCATACACCACAAAGGTCGCGAAGCGTGTAGTTAGGGGGGCAATGGAATTGCCCTTCTCTGAGGGAGTTCTAATGGAACGCTCGGAGTTCGTGGCATTATTTGACACCGAGGACAAGGAAATCGGCGTCACTGCATTCTTGGAACGGTCGGAAGCAGAATGGGTCGGACGATAGATACCTAACCAAGGCTATTGGAGATTATTCCAGCAGCGGAGCTTTCCTTAGCAGGGTCCACGAGAACCCATTCTGATTCGGACCCGGAAACAACCAGATCTTCCTGTATCTCCCTGATTCTGTCCAAGTTGCCCAAGTAGTGATCGACCTGCTTCCCGTTGTGCTTCTCTCGGTTAGCTATCATACCCCTGTGCATGTTTTCACTGGTGACGTATAGGACCACTCCGGTGGCAATCCCACCAGCATCGCGCCATTCTTCGATTACCTCCTTGTTGGGAAAATAATGAACGCCCTCAAGAAGCAAGTCGCTCCTCTTATCTAGCGCCCTCTGGATGACTGCGCGCACCCCCTCGGAAACAGCCTCGACTGTCTCTCCCCAGTCTTCGACCGCCGAACCACCGGCTGATTCGAATGAAGACCTGTGCAGTGCTGGCCTTTCAGAAGACGTGATTTGCGTTCTGAGGGCCTCCCTCACTGTATCCGTCGATGCGACCTTGCTGAAACCTAGTTCCGATGCGAGTCTTGCGGACATCGTAGACTTCCCGACGCCGCTAGTACCGACAATGATCAGGAGTCGGGGGACCACCATCGAATCACCTAACGCTGGATAGACTTAGTCTCGAGGAACTCTTCCATCCCATGAACGCCGAGCTCCCTACCCAGTCCTGACTTCTTGTAACCCCCGAAAGGGGCTGAGATATTGAATGAGCCACCGTTGATGCTGACTTGCCCAGTCCTCAATTTTCTGGCGACTCTCATGGCCCTATCCTCGTCACTGGACCATACCCCTCCGGAGAGGCCGTATTCCGAGTCGTTGGCTAGTTCGATTGCCTCCTCCTCGTCTGAGTACGTGGTGATGCATAGAACGGGCCCAAAGATCTCCTCCCTGAAGACCGTCATCTCCGGAGTAACATCAGCGAATACGGTTGGCCTGACGTAGAAACCCGAATCCAAACCATCAGGCATGCCCTCCCCACCAGCGACCAATGTCGCCCCCTCGTCGATTCCAGTTGAGATGTATCTAGAAACACTCTCTTGCTGTCTTTTTGACACTAGTGGGCCGCACTTGCTCGTCCCTTCCATCGGATCTCCAACTGTGTAGCGTCCGATCTTGCTTGCTATAATCTCGACCACCTCTTCCCTGGAGCTCTCTGGGACCAACAACCTGGTCAGTGCCGAGCACTCTTGTCCGGAATTCCCGAAGCAGGAGTAAATTGCTGAGGAAGCAGCTCTTGGTATGTCCGCGTCTTCCAGGACGATGTTCGCACTCTTACCACCAAGTTCCAAAGTGACTCTCTTGACACCCGGAGCCGCCAACTCTGACACCCTAATTCCAGCATTAGTGGATCCTGTGAAGCTGACCATGTCCACTTCGGGATGACTCGCCAGCGTCTCGCCTATTTCTCTGCCATGTCCTGATATCAGATTGAAGACTCCATCCGGAAGTCCGATCTCATCCAGGATGTCCGCGAGGACGAATGCATTCAGCGGTGCTTCCTTTGACGGCTTCAGAACCATTGTGCATCCAGCCGCTATCGCAGGAGCAACCTTGCCTATAATCTGGTGAAGCGGGAAGTTCCAAGGTGTGATCATTGCCACCACCCCTATTGCCTCCTTGACCACGACAGAGTTCCTGACCTCCTCTTCCCAGGCAAAGTCGTCCAGAATCTTGGCATACGACCTTGAGACAACTCTGGGCGTTCCGACCATTGCCATGCGCGAGTATTCTATCGGAGTTCCCACCTCAGAGGTGATTAGCTCTGCCATTTCTTCTCCTCTGTCCTTCAAAGCAGAGGAAAGCTGATTGAGGTAATTCGATCTCTCTTCAACCGTCGATTCCGACCAACTAGTGAATGCAGACCTAGCGGCATCTACGGCTGCATTTGCATCTGACTCGCTCCCTACTGGAACCGAACCAACGATTTGCTCATTAGCCGGATTGATCACTTCTATTGTGCCCTCGCCATTGGGTTCGACCCAAGATCCGTTGATGTAGAGGTGCTGGCGTTCGTGCATGTTTGACCCAGACTGCACCATCTTATGATATTCATGCAAATTCAATAGAGCGTGCCCTGCCCGAGTGCCATGCCCGTTTCTATCGACATGATGGATGGAGGGGCCGCTTTGGTCACTCTGTCTCCAGACGCTTCCGAAGACACCTTCGCCCCGGCAAACTTCGAACCCCTTCTTTCAACGTTGGATGAACTAATGTCCAATCCATTATGCAGATCAGTGGTAATAACCGGATCAGGACGTTTTTTCTCATCTGGGGGGAACATCGATGATTTCGCCAATGGGATAGAGACTGGAGATATCGGAGCCCGGGTTCAGGAGATGACAGACAAGCTGCATCCTTTGTTATTGAGGATGAGGTCATCGGAGAAAGTATTCGTTTGTGCAATTAACGGATCGGTTGCTGGTGGGGGCTTCGGATTGGCATTGGCCTCAGACTATCGGGTCTGCGTACCCCAGGCAAAGCTAGCATCAGCCTTCTTCAGACTCGGCCTTTCCCCAGACGGGGGGATGACGTGGCTGCTACCTCGTTTGGTTGGCAATCAGGTGGCAAAGAGGTTCCTCTTCAACTCGGAGGTCTGGTCTGGCGAGAAGGCATTGGAGGTGGGCGCTGTGGATGAATTGGTGGACGAGAGCGACCTCATTGAAAGGTCATTGGAAGTCGCCAGAGAGTGGGGCAAATGGTCTGTGAACAGCAGAAGGGGTACGAAGCAGTTGCTCGATGCATCAACTTCGACATTCTTTGAAACGCAGCTTCAGTTCGAACAGTCCCTGATGGTCGCCTCTTCCAAGACCGAAGACTTCGCTGAAGGCGTTAGATCATTCAAGGAAAGGAGAGAACCATCTTTCGGAGCCGAAGAGGAGGAGTAGGTTGTCCCGAAGGCTCATCGTAATGCGGCATGCCAAGAGCAGTTGGAAAGAGACTGGGTTAGGGGATCATGACCGCCCTCTAAACAAGAGGGGTTTCAGGGACGCTCCACTGATTGCAGATGCCATCCATGACAGAGGGTGGTCGCCAGACCTGATTATGGTTAGCAGTTCTAAGAGGACACTTCAGACTCTCTCAGGGATGTCCCATAGGTTCGGAGAGTGTCGATCAGAAATCAGATCGGAGATTTATCATGCCACCGTGAATGACTTGATGCTAGTATTGGAGGACATGGATAAAGAAGGAACGACGATGGTTCTGGGGCACAATCCCGGTTCAGAGATTCTGGTAAACCACCTCTCAGGAGAATGGCATGTGATGCCAACTGCGACAGCAGTGCTTTTGGTTGAATCTGGGGTGAAATGGAAGGTCCATGACGTCATCCGCCCCAAGGAGATTCAATAGTCATGGGTGTGCCGGCACATCTTCAGACCAGTGCGACATCTTGTTGAGCGTGATTGTCACGTTTGTCACCTCTCCCTCTTCCCAGTAGTCTACTGCTACGAATGTCGGCCTGTTGTCCATCTCTTCCCAGCACTCCAGAGACCTGTTTAGCAGAGTCTCATATTCATTCACCTCGTTTGCCAAAACAGGGTCTGGAAGGCCATAGATGCTTGAAAGCCAATTATTCAGGTGCCAAACCGGTTGCGACCCGTCCCCTCGGTGAACGGTGCAAGACATCTCTTCCTTGCTACCTTCAGCATAGTTCGTAGTCCAACCGAACATCCCAAAGTCATGCAACCATGGATAGTCATCGTTCTGTGATTGTTCCCAGAATACAACTAGGTCCTTGCCTTCAAGGACCATGTCGCCCAAGCTGGGCCACTCTTCACCTAGGGTGTGGAGGTAAATTCGGTCATACATGCCAGTCTCATTGAACAGGAACTGCAGATGAGAGGCAGGGACGTAGTTTTCTATCAGGAGGGTGACAACGTCTCCACTCGAGTTGTTCATCAGAGAATTCAGGAGATTCATCCACTCGAATGCATCCACCTCTCCAAAATTGCAGGGGTGGAAGAATTGCCCGGTACTGTGGCAGAAACGCACGTCCTCAGCAGAAGTATTGTCGTAGTTCCTGTGGTGTGAATCGACCATGAATGCTCTGATTCCGTCATCCCACTGCCTCTGCAGCCCGGTGTAGTGATTAACCCCAACTAGAACTTGGTCCTCAATCGTGGAATACGCATTGTGAGTCTCTGCGAAGGTGAAGTCATCATAGGTCCTGAGACAGAAAACAGTGATCCCATGGCAAGTCATGAAGTCCTCTGGATCCATAGGATCGAAACCCCTCTCCAGCTCCCATTGGTTAGGAAGCCCATCCCCATCGGCATCATCGTCCCACTCGTCGCAGATGAAGTCCCCATCCAGATCATCGGGGATGGAATATCTGTCAAGAGAATCAGTGCCGCACTCCACCTCGGCATCATCAGTCCAGGAATCCCCATCGTCATCCCCATCCAAGATGTCGCAGAAAGAATCCCCATCAGTGTCTTCTGGCAGATCATCACCATCATTGGGGTCAGAGGTGCAGTTCAACTCAACAGAATTCTCCCATCCGTCACCATCCACGTCAACATCCTCGGAGTCTTGGATCCCATCCCCATCCATGTCAGGAGGAGATTTCTCCATGCAACCAGAAGTCACGAGTAGCGCGCACAATAGTATCGAACCAAGTTTTCCCCGCATCGCCCCATCTCCTCGTATCGATGCACCTGGAGAACTCAATCCATTACCGTCTCGTGGTGGTTCGGAACGAAGGTCTGCTCCGTCATCGGCGGTCTGACATAGCCTCG
>CETG01189623.1_pt1 | contig 27828 bp, 29 predicted proteins | sample 361471 | NCBI WGS metagenome assembly CETG01 (sample SAMEA2622696, study PRJEB7988) | marine metagenome | isolation source: saline water (ENVO:00002010), including | reverse complement strand
TTTAGGAAGTGATTAGCTTAAACGTTTTGAGAATACTTTATATTTAACCAAACAGTTTAATTCACAACAAAATTGTAAAGGTTATTAATGCTAAGCAAAAAATTCAAACAAAAAAGTAAGAATTGATTTCCTCTTAAAACCCAGATTAAGACTCATTTAATAGGCCTTTCGAAGGAATTCATAAATAATTTTAGATAAATTTTTTAATTGTTTTTTAATTTGTTTTGTTTAGAAAATCTCTTTATGCTGACAAAACTTTCTGATTATGTAAATAAAAACACTTATAGATATTGCATCATTAAAAAACAATTACTAAAAAGAGAGTAAGGTTATTAATCTCATGACTATTTCTCAAAAAGCTTCAAAGAAAGTTTCATTAGAAATGAAATCTGAGAACCACTATAAAAAGGCTGCAGAAAATTATAGAAAGTCTAGTCAATATATAAATATGATAAATCTATATCCTATTCTTCAAAGTTCTTTATTAGATTGCAAAAACGAAAGTCTAGTTGATTGAATTTACTAATTTAAGCTGCATTTTCTAGTTTGGAATATTTATTACTATTAATAATTTTTATGCATAAAGCAACGTTATAAACAGCTTCAGGATTCCATGGTTTCATTTGTCCATAGGGAGAACTTTTCCAATGAATTCCAGGCTTAAATATCCCATTTTCTCTCATATTAGAAAGTTCTATTTCACTTAGCCCTAGCTTCTTAGAAGTTGATTTTGAAGACGTCCATAGATTTCCTAACATTGTTCAAAATATTATTAATCCTTAATAACGCTTATCTAGGCGACTTGGAAGGGGTTGCATTTTATTAAAAAAAATTAAAAACCTTAAGAAACAAGTCTCCCAAAGCAATTCAAAAAATAAACCTTTATTTATTTATTTATTTATTTATTAAATTAATTAAGAAATGTTAAAGGGAGAACCTTCTTCTAAATATATTTCATCATTAATTTTATGCAAATTTGCTTTTAGATAATTATTGTAATCTGATGTGATTGATTCACTTTTATTAAATTGTTGCCAACCTATAATCCATTCTCCAGAGTTTTCTAATTCAATTTTTGGTATTTTTAGATTTACATTTGAGTCAAGAACTGAAACTAGTAGAACATAAAGTTCATTTCTTATTTCAAATTGATTAACCAAAACAAAATGCTTTAAACCACAAATATTTTTCTTATGAGTCCAATAAATATTCATTTATTTATTTTTTATAGTCTTATATTCTTTCCTTATTTGATCCAATAGATCTTTCCTTCTACTAAAGTATAATCCTGATTCGTTCTTTGATAAATTATACCTTTCCTTCTTTGACAAATTCATCCATTTATATAAGTTTTTTCTGCTAAATTCATAATTTTTCTTCCTGATAAGAGGCTTATTAACTATTTTTAAATAACCTAAATAAAAAACTAAACATAAAGTAGAAGTAATAATAATAAGTTTCATTTATCCTTGAGGATCATTTTTTAAATTTGTTTTCAACCATTTTTCTAATCCTAGATAATCTTCAAAAGATATTTTTTGTTCTTTATTATCATAGTCATTTTCATGAAATAATCTAATTAAAAATTCTTTTTTAGTAGCTTCTTCATCGCCAATAATTATTACACTTTTTGCTTTTAATCTATTAGCTTTTTTAAATTGTTTAGAGAAAGATGCACTACTAATATCTAATTCAGTAATAAAGTCAAGATCTCTTAATCTCCTTGATAAATCAATAGCAAATTTTTCTGCAATTAATCCTTTATTTATAATATAAGTGTCCACTAATCTATCTCTCTCGTATTCTTTATCAGCTAATAGCATCAAACGTTCTAAACCAATGGCGAATCCTATTGCAGGTGTTTTATTCCCTCCCATTAATTTAATCAAATCATCATATCTACCTCCTCCACAAACAGTAGCCTGTGATCCTAACAATCCACTTGTGATTTCAAAAGCAGTATGTGTATAGTAATCCAAACCTCTTACTAAATTAAAATTTTCTTCAAACGGAATCCTTAAAAATCTTAATTGATCTTTTATTTGAGAATACCTTTCAAAACTATTATCAGATAAAAAATCAATTAGTCTTGGTGCCTCTTTAAGTATTCTAATGGTATCTTTATTCTTAGTGTCAAGAATTCTCATTGGATTTTTATTAACTCTTTTTTGAGAATCTAAATCTAAATATGAATATTTTTTTTCAAGCCAATTTAAAAAGGATTTTTGATAATTTTTCCTATCATTATTATCGCCAAGACTATTCAATTCTAGATTCAAATCGTTAATACCTAATTTCTGCAATATATCCCAGGCCAAGGCAATAATTTCAACATCACTCCTATAAGATTCATATCCAATAAACTCGACTCCAAATTGATGAAACTGCCTTTGCCTGCCAGCTTGAGGTCTCTCGTATCTAAACATTGGCCCCATATACCATAATTTTTGTTGAGGTTTAATAGATAATCCACTATTTATTAGAGCTCTTGCAACAGAAGCAGTACCTTCAGGCCTCAAAGTACAAGATCTATCTCCTCTATCTTTGAATGTATACATTTCCTTACTTACAACATCCGTATTCTCTCCAATACCTCTTGTAAATAAATCTGTCATCTCCAATATAGGTGTTCTTATTTCTTTAACCGAAGATCTATATAATTGGTCCTTTATAATATTTTCAATATTTTGCCACTTTATCAACTGATTAGGTAGGAGATCAAAAGTACCTCTAAGATTTTTCAAGTTATTCAAGATCCTAAGAAATAATTCAAGATTTTAAATTTGAGTAAAATAAATAAAATTTATATTACCCATTATGTAATAATTCTAATTTAACATTTATAAAAATTCTTGAAAATAAAATCAAACAACGATAGTGAACATTGTGGTTCAAAACCAAAAACAATTGCTTTTGGAATTGCACCTCTAGGTATCATTTCTATTGGCATAGTTCCTATGGGAGTAGTAAGTATTGGTTTTGTCCCTATGGGTATCCTATCTTTTGGCGCAGTTGCGATGGGAATAGTAAATTTATCAATAGTAGGTATGGGAATTATTTCTTCAGGTATAACTACTATGGGTGTATGGGAATATTCTCCAAGAAAAGAATCTCACGTTCACAAACATCATTCTGATCTTAATGAAGATAAAAAGGCATTCATTAATAATAATAGTATGCTTTTTAGAAATAAAGAAGATGCTGAAAGAATGGCGGAAAAACTTAATTGCAAGGGAGCTCATAAAATGGGCGATTTATGGATGCCATGCAATAGTCATTGATATATACATTTATACATTTAAAATTTGAACTTCGAAGTCTAATTTTATAGCCTCTTTTTCAGATAATTTTCTTGTCCACGCACCCTGGACTGGACTATTCCAACGAAATCCAGCATTTTTAGCGAGTGTTCTTTCTTCATAACTAACTATTGCTTTATAAAGATATCTTGGCTCCGAGGCTTTAATGAGGATATCTTCAAGATCCTCACATTTTTTAAATACTTCTGAGAGATAATAACAATCCGATAAAGCTCGATGTAAATTCCAAACTGGTATTTCAAAAGATAAGGCTAAGTCTGTTACAGATGGTCTTGTTTTTAATGATTTTTTAAAAGACCAATTTATATCTTCTAGGCTGCATAACCATTTCTTATTTAGTAAAGGTAACCTACCTTTCCCAAACCATTTTTTATCGAACTCTGCATTATGTGCAATAATCAAGTCACTAGAATCAACAAGTGATAAAAAGAAATCTAGACCTTTTTCCCAGGGCTGGGAAATATTTGATACATCTGAACTAATTCCATTAATATGCTCTGCTTCATTTTTAGTAACTGGCAAGAGAAATGAGACTTGCGATAAAACAGTCTTCGAAGGCACGTGAAACAATATACTTCCTACCTCAATTACTTCTTCTTTATTTTCATCCAATCCAGTAGTCTCAGTGTCAAGGATTAGAACTTTATCAAATATTTGATTCTTATTAATATATGAATTTTGTTTTTCTAAATCTGTATTCGATTTATGAAAATCATTTTTATTAATTTCATTGTTTTTGTAATTATTATTGAGAAAATTTAGTTGATCTAATTTCTTTTTATTAAAGGGTTCCAATTTATTCAAAAATATCTAATTATATGTTGACGCATTTAAATTTTTTTTCTCTTAAATTAATAATAATTAATTAAATCAAAATCAAATTATTTAAAGGTTAAATGATTTATAACTAAATATGACATTTAAAAAGTTTATTTATGATACTTATTGCTACTGGCCTTCAAATCCTAAAAAAATTATTGAATTTATTGGAGGTAGTTATTTAGCAACTAATCCTGACATTACCTATAAGAGATTTATTGAGAGTTTAATAAATAAAAATTATGCAGTACATGCTTATAAATATATACCTCAATTCGATCATCAAGAACTTTCTATTAAAGCTTGGAAAAATTTTAAAAGATGTAAGAAATTTCTCTTAAAAAGATTAAACCAAGATATTTCTACCTTAAGGATAGGACATAGTCTTGGCTGTAAATTGCATTTAATTGCTCCTGACGGAGGGAGAAATTGCGAAAGATTTATATCAATAAGTTTTAATAATTTTAGTGCAAATAATTCAATACCTTTATTAAAAAAAATTTCTAAAAATTTAGATTTCAATAGCGAATTCAGTCCAAGTCCTAAAAAAACATTCGACTTAATAAAACAAACATACATTCAAAATAATAATTTACTAATAAAATTTGATTCTGATAATTTAGATCAAACCGAATCACTTCTCACTTGCTTAAAGAAAAGATCTAATGACAATTCAAATGGGATAATAATAAAAGGAAGTCATGCTTTAATAGCCAGTGCAGGTCTAAGAGAGCAGTTCCTTGGTGAATGGGCAGACGATAATTTCAAAAAAAATACCATTATTAAAATATCAAAAATAATTGATGAATTAAATTAGGCATCTTCTTTAAGCTTAGCTAAGACTGAACTATCCTCAAGGGTACTTATATCACCACTAATTTTTTCACCACAGGCAAGTGAGCGAAGTATTCTCCTCATTATTTTTCCACTTCTTGTTTTTGGCAAGGCATCAGAAATTATGATTTTTTCTGGTCTAGCAATAATTCCAATCTCTTCAATAACATGTTTTTTTAATTGACTTATTAAATCTGGAGATTTCTTAAAATCCTTTTCCAATGAAACAAAAGCGACTATAGCCTCACCTTTAATATCATCTTTCTTCCCAACAACAGCAGCTTCTGCCACTGACTTATGACTAACTAGTGCAGATTCAATTTCCATAGTACCTAATCTATGCCCAGAGACACTAATAACATCATCAACCCTTCCCATTATCCATAGATATCCATCATCATCTATCCTTGCTCCATCGCCAGCAAAATAAACATTTTTTTCTTCTTTATTGGGAATATATTCCCAATAGGTTTTGGCATATCTCTCGGGGTTTCCGTGAATTGTGCGCATCATTCCTGGCCAAGGTCTTTTAACTATTAAATAGCCTCCTTCATTTTGTTTAACTTTATTTCCATCTTTATTTACAACTTCAATTTCAATCCCAGGAAGGGGATATGTCGCAGATCCAGGTTTTGTAGGAACAGAACCAGGAAATGGACTAATCATTATACCTCCTGTTTCTGTCTGCCACCATGTATCAACGATTGGACATTTATTATTACCTATTACATCTCTATACCAAATCCAGGCTTCTGGATTAATAGGTTCACCAACTGTTCCTAAGAGCCTTAAGCTTGAAAGATTATATTTATCTGGTATTTCTCTACCAGTCTTCATAAAGGCTCTTATAGCAGTAGGAGCTGTATAGAAAATGGAAACTCTATATTTTTGAACGACTTCCCAAAAAGCTCCCAAATTTGAAGGCCTTGGTACTCCCTCATACATAAGGGTTGTTGCTCCATTAGAAAGGGGACCATAAACTATATAAGAGTGTCCAGTTATCCAACCTACATCTGCAGTGCACCAATAAATATCGTCATTTTTAATGTCAAAGATCCATTTGAATGTTATATGTGACCACAAATTATAACCTGCTGTAGTATGAACAACTCCCTTTGGTTTACCAGTTGATCCAGAGGTATATAAAATAAATAACCTATCCTCACTATTCATAATCTCTGGTTCGCACCAATCATCTTGATCCTTTAATAGTTCTTGCCACCAAAAATCTCTATTTTTCTCCATTATTATTTCTTTTTGAGTTCTTTTAACAACAATTACTTTCTTAACTACATCTTTAGCCCCAGCTTCTATGGCAGAGTCAACAGCTTTCTTAAGTTCAATAACTTTATCTTTTCTATAACCGCCATCAGCAGTTATTACAAATTTAGCATTACCATCAATAAGCCTATCCTTTAATGATTCCGAGGAAAAACCACCAAAAACGACTGAATGCGGTGCTCCTATCCTTGCGCAAGCCAACATAGAAATCATAGCTTCAGGGATCATTGGCATATAAATACAAACCAATTCGCCTTTTTTTACTCCGATTTCTTTAAGTGCATTTGCAGTTTTACAAACCTCCTTTAATAAATCCTTGTAAGAGAATCTTTTATTATCGCCAGGTTCACCTTCCCAAATAAGTGCAGTCTTATCTCCATTCCCATTCTTGACGTGCCTATCTAGACAGTTATAAGTAATATTTATTTTACCTTCTTTAAACCATTTAAAAAATGGCGCATTTTTTTTATCTAAAACAGTCTCGTATGGCTTGAACCAATTTAGTTCAGATTTGGCGAGTGAATCCCAAAAGCTAATTGGATCTTTTTTAGCTTTCTCTTTTAAAGCTTTTAAATCTTCAAGACTACTAATATTTGCTTTATTAGAGAATTCTTTAGAAGGATGAAAAATTCTTTTTTCCTCTAAAATATTGTTGATTGAATTTTTTTTGTCTAATTCCATTTAAAAATAGCTTTTCCTAAATTGAAGCAAATTTTTTAGATTTTCCAATAAAATTTAATGGTATTTAGCAACTTAATACAATTTTTATTTAGTAAAGACGACTTAAAACGAAATCAGGTAAAGAGAGTAGAGCCCTTTTTGATTCAGAATCAGGCAGCCACAAAATCGCTTCCTTTGAGAGAGTCGCAAATTTTTCTGCTAATTTCCTTGATCTTTCAATAGCATCACAATTCATAATTATTTCAAGAGCATTACTTAGATCATCTTTCTCTACTAATTCTCTATTTATTAGAGCTGATAAATGTTCATTTTCTTCAAGAGCATATAAAACCGGAGCGGTTAAATATCCACTAGCAAGATCACTTACGGCAGGTTTGCCTAATTGCTTATCGTTTCCAGTAAAATCAAGAATATCATCAACAACTTGAAAAGCTAATCCAATATTTTTTCCAAATTCATAAAGCATTTCTAATTTTTTATCATTAAGTTCACTAAGGACACCTGCTGCTTTTGAACTATTTGCTATTAGAGATGCTGTTTTGCAATAGCTTTTATTGATATATTTTGGAAAAGTTTGTGCTGAGTCATATCTATTCAGATTTTGTTTTACTTCACCTTCTGCAAGATCCATAATTACTCTACTTAATAATTTTACAACATTTACATTATCTAAATTTGCCAAGTGCCAACTTGCCTGCGCGAATAAAAAGTCCCCAGCTAAAACAGCCACTCTAGTGTTGAATCTACTATGAACAGTTTCAACTCCTCTTCTTATTGAAGCTTCATCAACTACATCGTCATGAACTAATGAAGCCGTATGAATCATTTCTGTTATTTCTGCCAATCTTTTATGTTTAATTGATAATGAAGAATCACAAGATATTGCTTTCGAAATCAATAAAACAATCCCTGGTCGTAATCTTTTTCCACCTGCAGCGAATAAATGTTCAGCTGCTGCTTGAAGAATTGGATGACCTGCTCCAATCAAATTTTTCAATTCAAAGATGAGATCTTCTAAATCTCTCTCAACTGGTTGTAATAGTTCTGTTACTGTAGTCATATTTGTCCTCTTTACTATATTAAATGAATCAAGTGTCAGTTCGTAGGTTGACTAAGCTAATTTTTTTATTAATTTCTAGCCAATTTGATACTTTATTCGTAAATTCCTTAATTTTTCCTGTCACAAAAAAGTTAACATTGTTATAAGAAGGTTTTTCATAGCAATATTTTTCTGCGTTATAGAAATATTTATTAAATTTATTTATTAATGCTATGGATGGATCAATTATTTTAATTTCTGACGGAATTCTTTGTCTCAGTATGTCATAAATTAGAGGGTAATGACTACATCCTAATATTATTTCTTTTACTTTCATGGATAATAAGGGCTCCAAATAAACCTCAGATAGATGACTAATTTTCTCAAAATCTAACTGCATTTTTTCTATCTCATTTACGAAGCCTGGACATGACTGTTGGAAAACTTTGATATCTCTATATTTTGATTCAATGATTTCTTTATAAAAGGATGATTTTATAGTTGCCGAAGTAGCTAAAATTCCAACTTTATTGGATGAAATAACTTCTGAAACAGAATTTATTAAGTCAAAACAAGGAATATTTAATTCGTTTTTTAATATATCAAGAGCACAAGAATTTGTAGTATTACATGCTATTAATAAAGCATCTAAATTTTTATCTTTGAACCAATTACAAATTTGACCTGCAATTATTCTTATTTCTTTCACATTTTTATCTCCATAAGGATTTCTCGCGATATCAGCTAAATATATAACTTCTACTTCTTTATTCTTCATGAGAAGGGAATTAAGGACCGTAAAGCCTCCTATCCCGCTATCAAAAATACCTATCTTAAGTTTCAACCTACTCTTCTAAGATATTCAAGTATGCCCTTTGCAATAGCATAAGCTACTCTCTTTCTATGAGAACTTTTTTCTAATCTTCTTGCGTCAAGCCTACCTGTGACAAATCCTATCTCAACTAGAACAGCAGGCATATTGGTCTTTTTAATAACATAGTACCTCCCTCTCCTCACTCCTCTATCTGGACTCCCTGGTGAAACTTTTAAGATTTGTTTCTGGATTTTTTGTGCTAAAAGTCTACCTTTCCAGCCATCATAATAAAAGGTTTCTAAGCCATTAATATATTTCTTTTTACCTCTTGAGGCATTCGCATGAATACTTACAAAAATATCTGCACCTGTCCTATTAGCTAAAGAAACTCTTGGAGATAAATCTAGATCTACTTCATTTACTCTTGTCATTTTTACGTTTACACCTTTCCCCTTTAGTAAGGCTGATACAGTCTTTGATACATCTAAAACCACATCAGTTTCTCTTAATCCATCAATACCTATTGCTCCAGAATCTGGACCTCCATGCCCAGGATCAATTACTACATAGAATTTATTTTTCTTAACTGATGGTAAATTTGAAAAATTAGATTTAATTTTATTTGTTTCAATAATTTTTTTTGATCTAATTTTATTAACTTTTAACTTGCCAACTACTCCCTCACTAAGTGTTTCAAAAGAATTTCTAGGAAAGGAGGCAATCTTTATTTTCCAATTATTTGCATCTTTACCAATTAATTTCCACTTTAATGGTTTCAAATTATTATTCTCATTAAATTCAATAACTAGTCTTGTTTTACCTTTACTAGGTTTACCCAGCCTGATTTCTTTAACAGGTCCATTACCCTTTATCGTCCTAGGAGTCTTTAATTCGCCTTCAAAATCAATCCAAAATCTATCTCCAAAGGAATTATTTGCCTTCTGAAAGAATGCCTTTAATTTTGAATTTGGTTTTGTTCTTAATTCTAAAACACCTTCTGAACTAAAAGACCATGCAGCAAGAGCACTAGAAGCATATGCCGGCAAATTTATAAAATTAAGGAAAAATAATAAGGGGATAAAACGCGCTGATTTACTAAAAAGAATTTTTGCCATAATTATCCAAAGAGACCTAACTTTTTGTGCTTTAAACATGGCATCTGTTCCCTGATTTTTTTAACTCTAGATTTATCTGCAGGAGCAATTGCAGCCCCTTGAGTTTTTCCCGCATCCGATAGAACAGTTCCCCAGGGATCAATTACCATGGCATGTCCATGACTCTGTCTTCTCCCATAATGTAGACCAGTCTGAGCCGGAGCAACGACATAAGCGGTATTCTCAATTGCTCTAGCTTGAAGCAATATTTGCCAATGATCTTTACCTGTAAATGCAGTAAATGCAGCCGGTATCATTAATAGCTCAGCGCCATGCTCTGATAAGTATCTATATAGTTCTGGGAACCTTACGTCGTAGCAAATAGATAAACCCACCTTACATAAACCAGGGATATCAATAATTGGGGGTTTCTCTGAACCCGATAATATAGTCGATGATTCCTTGTATAGATTGCCATCTGGCAGATCAACATCAAATAAATGAATCTTGTCATATTCACCTAGTATTTGTCCATCTTTTCCAAATAATGCTGATCTATTCAAGATATGGCTTTCATCACCAGCAGGCACAGGATAACCTCCTCCTAGCAAGAAGACCTGATATCTTTGAGACATAGTTTTTAGGAAATTACTGCATTTTATTGACAGTTCAGATGCGAGCTGTAATTTCTCATAATCTTCTCCAAGAAAAGCAAAATTTTCAGGCAGGCCAATGAGTTCTGCACCTCTTCTAGATGCTAGTTCAATTTGTTCTTCAGCTTCGGCAAAATTCGAATCAATATTTGAATTGCTTGTAATTTGTAAAGCCGCGACAAGGAAATCAGTCAAGAATCTTACTCCAAATTAAATAATCTCATAACTCAAGAAGCTCTAATAACACCCTGCTCAACTTGAGTAGGAACAATACTTAGACAATCTAGTTGAGCGCAACATTTAAAATCATCCTCATAATTGCCAATACTTGTCAATCTTTTACCATGAGTTGCTGTTTTAAGACATTTTAATATATCTCCTTTCCAATAGTGCCACAATGCCAAAGCAGCATTTAATTCATCGTTATCTATATTAACTTTTGAATCATATTTCTTAATCAGATAATCAGCCAAAGCACCTGCAGCCAGTGAATCCTCCAGAGAATAAGAGCCTTCCCAGCCACTTCCCAAAATAAGAACTTCACTTTTATTAAGACTTATTATTCTATCGGCAACAGCTTTTCTATTAGTTAAAGCCATTGAAAATAAAAACTCAACTTCTTGAACTTTTTGTAAAGATTTAGTCCCATTAGTAGTGCTCATAAATAATCTTTTCCCTTCCACTAAATCTTTAGTAACAGTCAAGGGAGAATTACCCAAATCAAAACCTTCAATTCTTTTCCCTCCTCTTTCAGCGAGCATTAATCTCTTATTTGGATCCCACTTATGAGCTTTTTCTTTTAATAATCTAAGATCGGAGAAAACCTGTATGGAATCAGCTCCATTTGTTAAGGCCCAAGATATTGTTGTTGTCGCTCTTAATACATCAATGACAATGGCAACTTGTGGGATTTTTTCTGGAACATCAGCAGCAACTTGATAATAAGTAAGATTAATTGTCACAAAAATTTTTTTTCTAATTATAGATTACCTAAATTAATTTATGACTAATTAACCAGTTTTAAAAATAATTTAATTTAAATTTTTAGGATTAATTTAAAGGTTTCTTAATTGATATCATTAAATGATAAAGGTAAAAATAACCACTTATTTTATTTAAACTGCAAAAAATGAACCAAAACCGAACATTAAAAGGTGGAGGCAATCTTCAAGGGATTGTAAAAGTACCAGGGGATAAATCTATTTCTCATAGAGCACTCATATTAGGGAGCATCGCGAAAGGTGAAACCTACATCGAAGGTTTTTTATATTCTGAAGATCCACTATCTACTGCAGATTGTTTAAGAAAACTTGGAGTAAATATACCTGAAATTATTAAGAATGAACCATTCAAGATCAATGGCCTAGGTCTTGATAATTTTTCTGAGCCAAGTGAAATTCTTAATTGTGGCAACTCAGGAACTACAATGAGACTTTTAATAGGGTTATTAGCTGCTTCGAAAGATAAAAATTTTATTTTGACAGGAGATAAATCTCTTTCTGAAAGGCCTATGAATAGAGTATGTAAACCCTTAAGGATGATGGGTGGCAAGCTCTTTGGGCGGGAGAATGGGAATAAAGCTCCTATTACAGTTGTTGGAGAAAAATTAAAAGGTGGTGTGATTGGGACTCCAGTAGCAAGCGCACAAGTCAAATCTGCAATTTTACTTGCAGGATTAAACTCAAGTGGTTCAACATCAGTAATAGAACCTGCATGTTCTAGAGATCATACAGAAAGAATGTTAAAAGCATTTGGTGCAGATTTAAAAGTGAGAGGAGAATTAGGAAGAAATATTGTTATCAATCCTGGAAGAGATTTAATAGGACAAGAAATATTGATACCTGGCGATATTAGCTCTGCATCATTTTGGATGATTGCAGCTTCAATAATTCCTGACTCTTATATTAAGATAAAAAATGTTGGATTAAACCCCACAAGAACAGGCATTTTAGATGTTATGGATATTATGGGTTGTGATTATATGATAAGTGAACAAAAGACTATTGCTGGTGAACCAATTGGTGATATTGAGGTTAGATCTACAAAATCCTTAAATCCTTTCATTATTGAGGGTGACATTCTTCCAAAATTAATTGATGAGATTCCAATACTTAGCGTTGCGGCATGTTTTTGTGAGGGAATATCAAAGATTAAAGATGCATCAGAACTTAGAGTTAAGGAAACAGATAGACTAAAAGTAATGGCTAGACAACTAAGGAAATTTGGCGCCATGATAGATGAGAAAGAAGATGGATTAATTATTACTGGAGGTTCAAAATTTATTGCCGCCGATGTCGATAGTGAAACAGATCATAGAGTAGCGATGAGTCTTGCTATTGCATCACTACTAGCCAAAGGAACCTCAAATATAAATAGATCTGAAGCTTCAAACGTCTCTTATCCTTCCTTTTGGAACGATCTTGAAAACTTACTAAATCTTAATTAAATTTCATTGCAAAAACTAAAAAAAATCATGACTAAAGATGGAAGTATTTCTTTAAGAAGTGATCTTTTTAATGAAAATTTTCATAGTAATTTTGGAGCACTTAATGAAGCACAGATAAAATTTATTAATCCCTCAATCATAAATAGATTTGCAGCTAAATCTGTAAATGTTTTAGATATCTGTTTTGGACTTGGTTATAATTCTGCATTGCTTTTTGAAAATATAAAAAGGCAATCATCAAATTTAATATGGTATGGATTGGATATAGACAAACGTCCTTTAAGATATGCCCTAGAGAACAAATTATTTAGAGATTTATGGGATCATGAAATTATTGACATCCTTAATTCAATTTTAATTAATGGTTCTTTTAGAAATAAGCAAATTAAATGTGATTTATTATGGGGCGATGCTAGGAGCAAAATTGAAAAGATTCCTAAAAATATAAGTTTTGATTTAATTTTTCTGGATGGATTTTCCCCTCAGAAATGTCCTGAGATTTGGACAATCGAATTTCTCAATAAAGTTAAAAGAAAGCTAAAACCCCAAGGCAGCTTAATTACTTATTCATCTGCCGCTGCTGTAAGAAAAACATTAATAGATCTTAATTTAAATGTATTTAATATAAAACCATGCAGAGGAATGGGAAGAAATTGGAGTAATGGAACATTAGCGATGCACAATCTTAATAAAAGCAAATGCGAAGAAAATCCTTATATTGAAAATTTATCTATTATGCAAAAGGAGCATCTTTCTACCAAATCTTCTGTTCCTTATAGGGATCCAAATGGTAATAATCCATCACAAGTAATTTTAAAAAGGAGAGAAAAAGAACAATCTATTTCCAATTTAAAAGAAACTAATATATGGAGAAAAAAATGGGAACTGACTAAATCTAGTTTTAACAGCTAAATTTAGATAAACAAAAGAATCTTATGCTAGCTGTTGCAATATTAGCCGCAGGAAAGGGTACAAGGATGGTAAGTTCATTACCAAAAGTACTTCATAAACTTTCTGGCAAAACACTTCTTGAGAGGGTTTTACAATCCTGCCATAACCTAAATCCAAGTAAAATATTTATTATCGTTGGACATAAAGCGGACGAAGTAAAAAAAACTCTAGAAATTTCATTATTCAATGAAAATGTTCACTTTATATTGCAGGAGCCACAAAATGGCACTGGTCATGCTGTACAAGTACTTTCAAAAGAACTGATTGACTTCAAAGGGAAATTATTAGTCCTAAATGGAGATGTACCTCTTATAAAAAGTAAAACCCTTAAAGAACTTATTAAAGTTCATGATATGAATAAGGCCGATGCTTCTTTGATAACTACAGTAAAGGACAATCCCTATGGATATGGGAGAGTTTTTATTAAAAGAAAAAACTTAATTGAAAAAATTGTTGAGGAAAAAGATTGCGATCCTGAAGAGCGTCTTAATAGACTCATCAATTCTGGTATTTATTGTTTTAATTGGCAAAGTCTATATAAGAATATTAATTTCATTCAAAACAATAATAGTCAAAAAGAAATTTATCTTACTGATGTAATTTCCATGGTGAATAAATCTTTTTCATATGAGATTGAAAGCGATGATGAACTACAAGGTGTTAATAATAGAGTTGATCTAGCAAAATGCGAAAAGATTATTCAAAAACAAATCATTGAAACCCACATGTTAAATGGAGTGACATTTAGAAATCCTGAGAGTTGCTCAATTAGTGAAGAATGCGAGATAGGAATGGATGTTGTAATTGAAGCGAATTCACATGTCAGAGGAAAATCTAAGATAGCAAATAATTGTATTATTGGTCCTAATACATTCATAGAAGATAGTAAAGTAAATATTGCTTGCAAGATTCTCAATTCAAGCATTTTCAATTCAAAAATAATGTCAAATGTTTCTATTGGTCCCTATAGTCACATAAGGCCAGAAACTGAAATTTCTTCTAATTGTAAAGTTGGTAATTTTGTAGAAATTAAAAATAGCTTTATTGATGAATCAGTAAAGATAAACCATCTTAGCTATATCGGTGATACAAATATAGGAAAGAATACAAATGTAGGTGCGGGAACTATAACTGCTAATTTTAATGGTTTGAAAAAGAACAAAACAGTTATTGGGGAAGATTGTAGTATTGGGGCAAACACAGTTTTGGTAGCACCTGTTAGTCTGGATAATTCGGTAACAACTGGAGCAGGTTCAGTTATAAATAAAGATGTTGAAGATAATTCTTTAGCAATCTCGAGAACAAAACAAGTGAATATTAATAATTGGAAAAAAAAATAATTTAATAAATAAAAGGAATAATTTCCTCTAGCCTCCAATACCTACTACCTTTAACTAAAACATAATCATTCTTATTAGTCTTACCATTTATTATTTGACATATATCTGATTTGTCATTTTTAAAAATTATTTTACTGCTTGAAAAGTTTTCTCTTATCTGAATCTCTTCTTTAAGTTCACATAAAAAAATACAAAACTCAATGCCTACTCTATTAATAAAATTTAGAATTTCCAAATGATATTTAGTACTCATATCTCCTAATTCTTTCATACTTCCTAATACTAAAAAATGTTTTCCTGGATACTTAAGAAGGACATCAATACATGCCTTCACAGATTCAGGTGATGCATTATAAGTCTCATCTAAAATTATTACTTTGTTTTTTTTTATTATCTTATTTCTGCCACTAATACTTTTAAAATTATAAATATTAAATTTATTAAATTTAATATTAAATTCTTGAGAAACAGCATAGGCTAATAGGAAATTATAGGCATTATGTATACCTTTATAAGATATCCTAAAGTCGATATTATTAATCGTTATTAAATTTTTTTGCTCATTATATAAACCTATATATAAATCTTTTTTATTGTGATTTTCATTTTCGCTTTCCTCTAATTTTATTACATTTACTTTTATGACCTTACCATTCCATCTTTTCTTTAAAGTTTTATCTAATAAATTATCATTATCAGGAATAATTACTACCCCTTTTGGATTTAAGTATTTAACAATTTCACATTTTGCATTTGCAATATTCTCTTTTGAACCTAAAAGGCCAATATGAGAACTTCCTATATTTGTAATAACTGCAATATCTGGTTCTGAAAATTTTGATAAATTTTCAATCTGTCCTTTACCTCTCATACCCATCTCTAGGACTAAAAGTTTATGGTCATTATTACTCTCAAGGATAGTAAGGCCAACTCCAATCTCATTATTATTATTTTTATAAGAAACTTTAATTCTCCCAAGATTTTTCATTAATTCTCCTGTGATCTCTTTTGTTGTTGTTTTACCTACAGATCCAGTAATAGCGACTACAGGGATATTTAATTTTCTCCTTTTATATAAAGCTATTTTTTGAAATGCCTCTTTAGTATCAGGAACTGCCCAATATTGATAATTACTTGGAACTAGATTTTCCATATCTTTATTTATGACAACAGCTATTACACCTTTATTTATTACCTCCAAAATAAAATTATGTCCATCAAAATTATCACCCTTAATAGCTATAAAAAGATCATTAGGAAGAATTTTTCTACTATCAATACTTATCCTTTTGAAATTAATAGTCTTATTATTTTGATTCTTAAAGTTTTCAAAACCAAGAATATTATTAATTTCTTCTAAAGAGAATGACATTTAATCAAATCTAAACTTTCTTTAGGGAGGGATCAGCAGCTTGGCCAAATGAAAATTTCTCAATCTCAGCGACATCTGGGGAGGGTTCTTTAATTCCGCAAACATCTTTATACATTTTTTCATATTCCAACGCCGATCTTTCCCAACTGAATTCTTTTCGCATAGCTCTTTTCTGAAGTTTTTTCCAACTATCTTTATGCCTAAAAGCTTCCCAGGATCTTACAAGCGCCGTGTAAAAATCTATAGGCTCAAACCTATCAAAACAAAATCCTGTTCCTAATTCATTTTTTGGATCATGAGGTAAAACCGTATCAACTAATCCTCCAACCCTCCTAACGATGGGGATTGATCCATATCGCATAGCAAGTAATTGGCTTATTCCACAGGGTTCAAATCTACTTGGCATTAAAAATGCATCTGATCCACCATAAATAAGTCTAGACAAGGCATCATCATAAGTAAGATAAACTGCAAAACGTCCAGGGTAATCAACAGCAAGTTGCCATAAACCAGATTCCAAATCACGTTCTCCTGTCCCTAAAACAGCTATTTGAGAATCAGTATAGGCAAGTAATCTCCTTGCCACCTGCAAAAGCAAATCAACCCCCTTTTGATCAACCAAACGGCCTACCATACCTAATAAATATTTATTCTCATTTACTTCTAACCCCATTTCTTTTTGCAAAACACTTTTATTTATATTTCTTGCTTCTATTTTATTGATATCAAATGTTGCTGGTAAAAGTTTATCTTTAGCAGGATTCCACTCTTCAAGGTCGATCCCATTCAAGATACCCCTCAATTTACCTGAGATATAGTTTAGTAATCCTTCAAGCCTTTCTCCATATTCACTTGTTTTAATTTCATCAGAATATGTAGGCGAGACAGCATTAACCCTATCAGAATAAAGCATCGCAGCTGCCATTGTATGGTCGCCATGCATATACCATGGGCACCATGTTATCTTTTCAAGTTTCCACCTCCATGGACCTTGATACTTTAAATTGTGGATAGTAAAAACTGTGCTAATTTCTGGATCTTGATGCATCCAGACGGGGACCATACCAGTATGCCAATCATGGCAATGTAAAACTTGAGGTTTCCAACAATTCCATGCGAATTCAGATGTAGCGCTTGCGAAAAAGGTGAAACGCCAATCTTCGTCTTCTCCCCCATAAATCCTTTCAGGATCAAAAACAGGATGAGCTACTAAATAAATCTTATATTTTTTTATTGGATGGGATGTCTCATAAACTGCAAAATCTGCACCCATAGTATTTGCTCTATAAATTGGTTCTTGAGATACATCTAAAAGACTCCATAATTTCCCATAACCAGGTATTATGACACGAACATCATGCCCCAAATTTATTAGTGATGGAGGTAGAGAGCCAACTACATCACCCATTCCTCCAACTTTTATCATTGGGGCACATTCAGCCGCAGCAAGAAGAATTCTCATTAATTATAAAAATTTCTTTATTGAAAGATAATAAACGATCAAGGGGACCATCCATAATCAGAAAAATCAGGTTGACGTTTTTGAAGGAATGCATCCCTTCCTTCTTGAGCTTCAGTAGTCCCATAAAATAATTGAGTAGCATATCCAGACAGTTCTTGAATACCTGCCATACCATCGTTCTCAGCATTAAATGAGGCTTTTAGTATACGAATAGAAGTAGGACTATTAAGTAAAATTTCTTTAGCCCACTTCACTCCCTCTGATTCTAATTCTTCAATAGTAGTGATTGCATTTATTAAGCCCATTTCTAAGGCTTGCTTAGCAGAGTACTTTCTACATAAGAACCAGATTTCTTTTGCCTTCCTTTGACCCACTACTCTTGCAAGATAACTTGAACCAAACCCCCCATCAAAGCTACCTACTCTTGGACCAGTTTGACCAAATATCGCAGTGTTAGAAGCAATACTTAAATCACAAATTAAATGTAAAACCTGACCGCCACCAATAGCGAAGCCAGGAACTAAAGCAATAACAATCTTAGGTAAAGTTCTAATCAGTCTTTGCAATTCAAGGACATTAAGTTTTTGACTTCCTTCTTGATCCTTATATCCCTTAGAGCCTCGAATACTTTGGTCGCCACCTGAACAGAAAGAATAAATTCCTTTTTTATCAGGTCCAGCTCCAGTGAAGAGCACCACACCAATACTTTCATTATATTTAACTAAATTAAAAGCATCACAAAGCTCACTAATAGTTTTAGGGGTAAATGCATTCCTTTTCTCAGGTCTATTAATAGCAATTCTTGCTATACCTTCATCACATTTATGAAGCAATATATCTTGATATAATTTCCAAGTTTGCCAATTTACATCATTATCACCAGGAAATACTTTCATTATTTTTAATTAATTAGTTTGGGACATTCCCATAAATACTATTAAAAATAGACCTCCTTTGATAGATTTCAAAGGTCTTATCAATACTAACTTTAATAATTGAGGATTTTGGCATCGCAAGGCTCCATTGAAAACAATCTTTTAAATTATTTAAATCAGATTCAATTCTGTAGGGAATACTATATGTTTCTGCCATTCTCTCCCAATTAATTACTTTTGGCATTACAAACAATTTATTTATTTCTTCTTCATCAAGATTATCTTCATATAATCTATTAAAAATATTACCTCCTTCATTATCCAATAAAAGTATTGTAAGGTTTGCCTCAATACAATTCTCTATAAGCCAGCCATTTATATCATGCAAGAAAGCCAAATCACCTGTTACTAGCAAAAGGGGGTTATGAATACGTGAGACACCTAAAGCCATTGATAATGTACCATCTATTCCAGATGCCCCTCTAAAGCTAAAACATCTTCTGGATAATGTTCTATTCTCAGAGAAAGTTAGCCAATCTCGAATAGGGCTGCTTGCAGAAAGCATTATTGGTAAATTTTCAGGCCAATATCTTGGTACCAAATTTGCCACTGATAATTCAGTTATCTTATTTGTTTTTACTAATTGTTTTTTTAATATTTTACTTATTTGATTCCCTTCATTAATTAATTCCGAGGCTAATTTTATTAAGGATTTATTTGGTAATGTTTTATAGCAGTCCAAAGCAAAAAATTCATTTACAAATTTATTCAAACCATATTCATATTCTAAAGATCTTTTGAAAGGATCAAGACTTCTAGAATTCCTCTCCTTTATAAGTATTTGTAATCCTTTAAAGTCTTTTAAAAACTCATCTAAATAATCTGAAGTAGGCAAAGGGCCAAGTCTTAAAAGCTGATCACACTTTAAACATTTATTTTTATTTGAAATAATTAATTCCCAATTATCTATAACCCCTCTTAATTTTGAATTAACCCCAGAACATGGATCTGCAAATACTGGCCATCCACTCAGATTCTGTAGTTTCTCAAGGGCCTTATTAAATTCATTAATATCTTTTGTTGAGCCTTGATAAGGGCCTACAATAATAATCCCCGCTTTTGATAAATCTATACAATTAAATTGATTAATATTTATTGAATTAAATTGATTTAATTCTTTTGAATTATAATTTTGTATTACCATGGATATTTTATTAAAATTATTACTATCAAATAAATCTAAAATCTTATTTTTTTGATTCTTCTGGGTAATAAGAGGTTTTTCAATAGGAATATTTAAATGTATAGGCCCAGGACACAAAGAATTCTTTTCTTTAATTGATTTTATTAAAACTTCAATTTCTAAATCATCAATACAATGCAAACCTTCTTGATTAGTCATTAGAGATTTTCTACAGACTGATTTTAAGAAATCCTCTTGATTTACCGTTTGATTAGCTCCACAATTCTTTAATCTAAATGGCCTATCAGCCGTTAAGAAAATAATAGGATTATTTGACCTATCTGCCTCTACAGCTGAGGGTAATAAGTTAGCCACTGCTGTTCCAGATGTAGTTATAACAGCAGTCATCTCTCCTGATGCTTTTGATATCCCTAATCCATGAAAACCAGCAGATCTTTCATCTATAGAATTATATAACTCTATTTTACCTCTCTTATAAAATTCACCTGCTGCAATAGCTAGTGGAGCTGAACGACTACCTGGACATAAAATAAAATATTTGACGCCTATTTGCACCAAATGGCTTAAAATCTGTAAACTTCTAAGAAGGTTTTTGCTCCCAATTCCTAATGTCATAATTGACTTAAAAATAGAAAAGAATTTTCTTCCACTAAATTATATAAATTAAATAATGACAAACTCATCTAACAAAACAAGAATTCTCCTTAAAGAATTTAAAAATTTAATTATTTGGGTAATTATTGCTCTTATTATACGATGGCAAGTGATAGAGCCAAGATGGATTCCATCAGGATCCATGCTTCCTACTTTGCAAATAAAAGATAAAATTTTGGTAGAAAAGCTAACTACAACTTTAAATTTTTCTAATAATTTAAAAGGATTAAAGGATCAAATAATTATTTTTAATGCCCCAGAAATATTAATTAATTCCGGATATGAATCTAATACAGCATTAATAAAGAGAGTTATTGGAATCCCCGGGGATAAAATTGAAATAAAGGAAGGAACTTTATACGTAAATGATATTCTGCAAAATAAATATCCAAGTGACGAAAATATAAACTATACAATAGGACCCTACATCGTGCCAGAAAATTCACTATGGGTTATGGGAGACAATAGGAATAATAGTTTGGATTCTCATGTCTGGGGATTTCTTCCCTACGAAAAAGTTATTGGCAAGGCATTAATAAGATATTGGCCATTAAATAAATTTGGTCCTATTCATTTTCCTAATCTTAATAATTAAGCTTAACGTCATCATGCTATTGTAATGTTTATTAGCTGGAGGAAAATAAATGTTTAATCCTGAATTTCTTGCCACTGAAAATAACGACCCTAACGAAGGTAATGATCTTATTCAATATCTTCAAAAGCAATCTCCTGAGGTACTTCAACGTGTAGCCAAATCAGCTAGTGAGGACATACAAGAGATTATTAAGCACAATGTTCAAGGATTATTGGGCATGTTACCTTCAGACCAATTCGATGTAAAAATAACTTCTTCAAAAGATAATATTGCTAATTTACTCTCATCAGCAATGATGACAGGTTATTTTTTAAGGCAAATGGAACAAAGGAAAGAACTTGAGCAAACTTTAATTAATGATGAAAATATGTCTTTAGATATTGAGTAAAGAATACATATCTAAATATTTATGTTTTCAGGAATAATTCCTATTTTATATAGTTTATTATAAAAATTCTCAAGAAATCTACTATCAATTTGTGATTTATCCCAATCCCCATTTCTAATTTCCTTTATTAAAGCTTGACAGGTTTTTGCATTAAAATTAATAGGAGATGAGTAATGCGCAGATATTAAATAATTCAATCCCTCAAATTCCTTAATTATTTCAAGCCATTTACAAAGGAGTTCCTTTGAACGAGGGAAAATTAGTTTTTGAAGTACGGGTGCGATTTGAATTTTAGGATGATCATCATCACCCATAATTGACACTAAAGAAGCTTCCCAATTTTTTTCCCATAAGAAAGGATAAATTCCAAAATGGCATCTCTTATTACGTAATTCTTTTTTGAAGGAATACTTCAAAATATAATTTAAGGATGGGATTTTTAATTTGCCGGGTCTCAAAAAAGAAGAAAATAATAATAATCTCGACCATCCCTTAGTTCTATTTTCAATAGTATCAATTAAGGGTTCATCCCCTCTATCTCTAGAATGAAATAATAAAGGAGTTGGATCATAATCAAATATTTCAGGAGGTTTCTTATCAATACCCACAATTGCGTCAGTAACTACCAATGTTCCTGAGGGGATATGAAAACAACTTACTTCTTGAAATCTTCCTAAACCTAAATTAATAGGGCCTAATGAAGACCATTTTAAAATACCTTCAAAAGGAGTCCCATTCTCAAATAAAATTCTAGTTCTAGAGGAAGGTATGCCTAAGAAATCTAAAGGGAGATTTATAGGAAAACTCCATTGTCCTGGACAAAGCCAAATATCGGCTTCACTAAAAATCCTTACAATTGCTGGCAATCCGATTTTGTGTTCCAAACCAGATGCCGTTGGCAAAACAATATTTGTAACAGGTCCATAAGTATTTATTAATTTTTTAAGTTCATTTATAAGTTCTTTTGTCGGAGGCAGTGGATTAATGATCATCAAACCTTTATTTACTTTTATAATTGTCATTCTTATAGGAACTGCTACATAATAAAGGCCTTGAATCTGTTCTAAAGACCAAATTTGATTCTCAATAAGTTCTCTACATATAGTTTTCTTAGATCCATATGGATATAGTGGGAACAATGGCCACCAATTCCATTTCCTGGTATTTAATTCATTCTCCATTTCTTATCTTATAGTTGATAATTTTTTTTTGTATTTAATAATTCCATATCTTGGTGCGAATAAAAAAGCAAAAAGAAAGATAAAAGTTTGCACTAGAACAATAGAACCTCCTGTTTCTATATCAAACCAATAACTAAAGTAAATTCCAACAATACTTGAAATGATACTACTAAAAATTGCAATTATTGCCATCCTGTCAAACTGATCAGTAAGTAAATAGGCTGTGGCTCCAGGAGTTATTAACATTGCAACTACAAGCACAATACCAACAGTTTGCAATCCAACAACAGCAGATAAAGATAAACATGTAAGTAAAAGATAATGTAAAAACCAAACATTAATTCCAACTGTTTTAGCATGCCTAGGATCAAAACAATAGAGGGTCAAATCTTTTTTGAATACAGTTAAAAGGGTTACCACAAGAATAGAGATTAAAATTGTTTGATTAATATCTGACAAAGAGATTCCCAAAGGACTTCCAAAAAGTATATGCATTAAATCAATATTACTTTTTATTTTCGAAACCAATACAATACCTAGAGCAAAGAAACCAGTAAATACCAGTCCAATAACTGTATCTTCTTTAATTCTAGATTTCTGTTTAATAAATCCAATTAAAGCAACTGATCCTACTCCAAAAATAAATGCGCCTAGTGAAAAAGGGACTCCTAAAGCATAGGCTACGACAACTCCAGGCATAACTGCATGGGAAACAGCATCTCCCATTAAAGCCCATCCTTTTAAAGTCAAATAACTAGAAAGCAATCCACAAACTGCAGCTACTAATGAACTTATAAGTATTGCCTTTCTCATAAAGTCATGTGTTAAAGGTTCAGTTATAAAAGAGGTGAAATTTAATATTAGAATGTGAGGCTCCATGATATACCTTAAGACTCTGGCCCAAATAAAAAATCAGGTGACATTCCACCAAAAGTACTGGTTATATTTTCTTTGGTGAAGACTTCAGATGTGTTCCCATATGCGAGAACTGTTTTATTTATTAAAACTACTAAATCGCAAAATTCTCGAACATGAATCATATCGTGGGTAGATAATAAGATTGTTTTTCCCTCTTTCTTAAATTGAATAAACAACTCAGATATTAATTTTTCAGAAGGTATATCAACTCCTGAAAAAGGTTCATCAAGTAAAAGGATAGAAGCTCTTTGAGCTATAGCCCTTGCCAAAAAAGTTCTTTTTCTCTGTCCTCCAGATAAATTCCCTATTGGTGTGGAAGAAAATTGGATAAGATCAACTCTTTCTATAGCATTTTTAACTGCTTGAATATCCGACTCTCGTGGATTTCTCAGAATATTCATAGAACCATATCTTCCCATCATAACTACGTCCCATACACAGACAGGGAAATCGCTATCTATACCTTCGCTTTGTGGTACATAGGCAATAGACTGTTCTTTTTGGGCTACATATATAGATTCTCCATTTATTCTTATTTTCCCTTTAGAAACATTCACAAAACCAGTTAAAACATTAAATAAAGTGGTTTTACCTGCACCGTTCATACCTACTAAACCACATATCTGTCCAGCCTTTAAGCGTAGATTTGCATCATACAAGGCAACTTTACCGTTGTAATCTACACAGATATTTTCTGCTTCAATTCTATATTTTTGAAAATCTCCAGATTCCATTTTATCATTCATTCTCCGAATTAAATCCTTTTTTTATAAGTTTTAAATTATGATTGAGAAGATCTAAATATGTAGATGCTTTACCATTTTTAGAAGATAAAGAGTCGACATAAAAGTTACCTCCGAATTTAGCTCCTGATTCTCGAGCGACTGCTAGCTGAGATTCAGAATTAACAGTACTTTCACAAAAGACGGAAGATATTTTATTCTCTTTAACTAAGTTAATAACTCTTGCCATCCTTTTAGGTGTGACTTGACTTTCTGCATTAACAGGCCATAAATAAGCCTCTTTAAATCCATAATCATTAGCAAGGTATGAGAATGCACCTTCACAACTTACTAGATACATTTTGCTTTTCTCAATAGTATTAATAAATCTTGTAAAATCTTCATCTATTTTATTAATTTTCAATTTATAAATACTCGCATTTCTTTTAAATATTGGACTATTTTTTGGATCAAAGTCTTCAAGTCCCTTGACAATTATATCTACATAAAGATTAGCTCTCTTTGGAGATATCCAGGCATGAGGATTAGGTTTCCCTTTGTATGCATCTTCACCAATAAAAATTGGCTTTAAATTATTCGATATTGTAATTCTTTCAACATCTAAATTTGAAACAAATTTTTCTGACCAAAGTTCAAGACCAAATCCATTCTCTATAAAAAGAACTGCTTTAGATCCCCTGATCAAATCACTGGGCGTAGTTTTATAGCCATGAACCTCCATACCTGGCTTTGTTATTGATTCAACTTGATAAACTTCACCAACTATATTCCTAACGATATCTTCAATTATAGTAAAACTCGTTAAGATTATTTTCTTATTAGGTTTATTAGAAACATTTGATGTCTTGCAACTGGACAAACTTATCAAGAATATAAAAGCAGCCAAGCAAAAAATTAATTTTTTTTTCATAAAATTCCTAAAAAAAATCTAACTATATTTTAGGCTTAGCGAATTTTGAATCTCCGATATTAAAGATTTCCAATTTATTTTTTCACTCTCAAAAGCATTCTCTACAATTATCTCACTATTATTGTTAATGAAATCTAAACTTGGTTCTGAAACTCCTTTAGTAATAGACATAAAATCTGCTAAAGACCTTGAAACTACTCTAGTTAAATAAGCTGCACTTATTGCTTGTACAGAACCTGCTATTAACCAATTTGGTCCATGAAATTTAGACATAGTTAATAATGTCTGACTACTCCACTCAATAACTCCTTGAGCTAAAGCAGTTTTTATTATTTGCTTAGAAATTTTATTCAACATTTCAGGGGACCAATTACAATCCCATGTATTTTTTATTTCTTTTATCATTAATGAATTAAGAATTGCTAATGATAGAACATCGATAGATGGGATAGGAGAAGCAAAAACAGTCGCTGCAATAACAAATTGATTCCTATTTTGAATTTCTTTTAATTTTATTCTTCTGATTACATCAATTTCTTCTTGAAGCTCAGTATGAAATTCTCTCAATAGCCTTATTTTTGTATCTTCTATATTTTTCTTTGGGTTAAAAATAAATTTCCTAAATGAAATAGGTATCTCATGATTTCTATTATTTGGATCAAATTTTATAACTCTATTTTTATATCTTTTTGGAATCTGAGATTGAAATTCATCAAATTCAGTTTTATTCAAAGAACCTTCTAAGTTAGAAATAGTTAGCCAAACTTTAAGATTGTTTGAAAATTTATTAATCCATAAAAGGTCTTTAGCTTTAAGAGGAAGCTTCAAATGATAAAAAACTGCCTCTTTATTAGATAAATTATCAGGCAAAACTTTTCCTGAGATATTGGCTGGAAGTCCTTCAATAGTATTTAATACATAATTATTTTCTTTTAAATACTTATCAAAAAACAACTTATGCTGACTTATATATGTTTCACTCACAAGGCATATTCTTTGTTCTTTAGTTTCCTCAAGAATCTCTTCAAAGCTATTTCTTCTAAGTGAATTTTTATTATGTAAATTATTTTCTTTTTCTAGTTCTTCGAAATAATTTAAATCCTCTTCACATAAATCAATCCAACCTTTCATATTTTTGGGCTCATTGAATATAGCTTTATCATTTCTCAAATAGAAGTAGGCTCCAAAGCAAAGGATCATAAATACTAAAGAGCCTCCAGAGAATTGAACTATATCGCTAATTAGCCACTCTCCAAAACCAAAAACAAATAAGATTAATAAAATATTTTTTTTTGGAAACTTAAGAAAAGTTTTAAAAATTTTTTCTTGAGTATATTTAATCAAAATACACACCTAACTCTTGATCTTATTTTAAACAAAATAATAGAAAAGAAAACATATTATAAAACTCCTTAAAATATGGATAAAAAAATTTATAAGCTTAATAACGAGACTTCTTGCATTATTGAGTGCTAAGTTTATAGTTTATTTAAAAACAAAAAAAGATTATTACAAGATGACAAATTCAAATTTAGAAAATGTTCAAGGTAAAAAAAACTTTAGAGCAAATAATTATGAAAGGACAAACTCTAGAGGGAGGTTTGCTGGCAATAAAGATAGTGGAGGATTTAGAATAAGACTTAGTGATAATGAGATGAAAGCTGTTAAAGTTATTCAAGAGACTTTTCAACTAAAGTCAACAGTTGCAGTTTTAGGGTTTTCAGTCAGAACACTTAGTGAAATGATAAAAGATGGAGAATTGAAAGATTCAATATCTAGATATTTAGAAAAGAATAGAAACTCTACAAAGAAAATTGAAAAGGATAAAAATAAAGCTCCTGATCCATTTGCAAGACCTACCAAATCCCAACCTTTGGAAGTAAATAATCTACAATCTAAGAATGTAGATGAAAAGTAAAAAAAGAATTCTTTCAGGAGTCCAACCAACAGGAGATTTGCATCTAGGCAATTGGCTTGGCGCAATAAAAAATTGGGTAGATTTACAAAATGATCATGAAACTTTTCTGTGCGTAGTAGATTTACATGCGATAACTGCTAAATATCAAACGCATAAACTTGCAGAAAACACTTTAAGCACAGCAGCTTTGTATATTGCATGTGGAATTAATCCTGAAGAGTGCTCTATTTTTATTCAAAGTCAAATTTCTGCTCATGCAGAATTATGTTGGATATTGAATTGCCTAACTCCAATTAACTGGATGGAAAGGATGATTCAATTTAAAGAAAAATCATT
>CETG01091505.1_pt1 | contig 27836 bp, 24 predicted proteins | sample 361471 | NCBI WGS metagenome assembly CETG01 (sample SAMEA2622696, study PRJEB7988) | marine metagenome | isolation source: saline water (ENVO:00002010), including | reverse complement strand
ACTTTCTGATGTAGTTGAACCCTTTTTATTAAAAATTGGATTTATTGTTAGAACTTCTCAAGGAAGAAAAATAACTTCTGATGCTATTAGGCACTTAGGTATAAACCTTGAATTACTTGACCAAGAAAGATTAATTTAGATTTTTGTAAAATTCGTTATCTTTGATAATTGGAGATTCAAAACATATAGCATCTTCTCTGCCTGAATTTGAAGGATAATAATTTTTTCTTATACTTGTTATTTTGAATAAATACTTTTTATATAAATTAATTGCTGGAATATTTGATTTTCTACACTCAAGCATAATTTTTTTTACTCCTGATTGAATTGAATGGTTTATAGAAATTTTCAATAATTTTTCTCCTATTCCCTTTTTTTGAAAATTTTCTAAAACTCCAATTTGCTCAATATGCATGTCTTCCATAATGTCCCATAATTTAATATAACCAATAATAATTTCCTCTTGAGTGAATTTTTTTTCATTTTTTTTACTGAAAAATTTTTTCAAAATATTTTTTTTGATTGGTAATGTATTTTCATACGTGCAAACGAAAATTTTTTTGTTCTCTTTTTCAATTTCTAGTTCAAAATTTGTATTAACTTTATCCATAAAAAAAATTTCTGACTCTATTTCAGATAGCTGTTTTGCGTCAGTTGATATAGCATTTCTGAACTTGATTTTTTCAATATTGTTTTTCATTAAACTAGAACTAAAGAACTATATGTTTTTTTTTTTTAATAAGAGTATAATAATCCATAGTGTTTATAAACGCTTCATAAAAACTAAAATAGATTTTAGTGTAATTTAATGTTCTTAAGCAAAAATTTAATACGAGTTCTTAAGGTACCACTAAAAAATAATAAACGAGATTTATTATTATCGATAATTTCTATAATTTTTGCAGCTGCACTACAAATGTCTATCCCTTATTATTTGGGATCATCCATTGATAAAGCATTACAAAATAACCAAACGGGAGATCTATCTTTAGAACCATTTATAATCATAGGCATACTAGTGCTTTCACTATCTGTCGCAAGAGGAATTTTCAGTTTTTTTCATGTTTATCAAGGGGAAAAAATGGGTCAAATCTTGGCGTTTGGATTAAGAAAAGATTATTTTAATAAACTTCAGAGACTTTCTTTTAACTATCACGATAAGGTTCATACGGGTGATCTAATTACTAAAGGTATCATTGATATTGAAGGGTGTAGGATGTTTATTAATACTGGAATCCTTAGAATAGTTTTTCTTAGTATTTTTATTACCACTGGAGCACTTCTGGTTTTGAGTATTGATATATTTCTAGGTCTTTTAGCCTTATCATTCGTTCCATTTATAGCAGTTATTTCTTCTTACACAAGATTAAGTCTTAGAAAGCAGTGGTATAGACTTCAAGAACAACTCGGCATTCTTACAAGAGTAATGGATGAAAATTTATCCGGAGTAAGACTTGTTAGATCATTTATGAAACAAAAGCATGAGTTAGAAAAATACTCATTAGCATCACAAGTTGTTAAGATTATGACTTTCAGGCAAATAACTATTAGAAGTTTATCCATTTCTTTGAACACATTTATTTTTTTAATTTCTATGAGTTTAGTTGTTTATTATGGGGCTATTTCTGTGCTAGAAAATCGAATTAGTTTAGGTGAATTAACATCATTAATTGCTTTTATGAGCATACTTCAAGGTCCAGTAAGACAAATTGGTATGCTAGTAAATGCTTTTGCTAGAGCTTCAGCTACTTCCTCAAGATTATTTGAGGTGATAGACCAAGTCGAGGAGGTAAAGAATTTAGAAGGTAATAAATTTGATGAACCAATCGAAAAAATAGAAATAAAAGATCTTTGTTTTTCATATGAAAATAGAAAGGTTCTAAAGAATATAACTTTCACAGCTACCCCAAATCATTCTATTGGAATAGTAGGTCCTCCAGGATCAGGGAAAACAACTCTTTCAAGATTACTTCCAAGATTTTATAATCCTAATTCAGGTTCTGTAGAAATCAATGGCATAAACATAAAAACTTTGGATTTGACAGACTTGAGACACTCTGTCAATTTAGTTGATCAAGACAATTTTCTTTTTTCTGATACCTTTTTTGAAAATGTTAGGTATGGAGATCCTAGAGCGTCTAAAGATTTAGTTAATTGGTCTACTGATAAAGCTCAAATATACAAACATATAGACCAATTGCCTGGCAAATTTGAAACATTGATTGGCGAAAGAGGTGTTCAGCTTTCAGGTGGCCAGAGGCAGAGACTTTCAGTTTCTAGGACTTTGCTTTTTCAGTCAAAAGTGGTAATTTTTGATGATTCCACATCTGCAATTGATACCCAGACAGAGAAAAAAATCAGGGATGAAATGCTATCTCTTGGTACAGGTATAACATTAATAGTAATAGCACATAGGATTTCATCAGTAATGAATTTGGATGAAATTTTATATCTAGAAGGTGGTGAAATTATAGAGAGAGGAAATCATGCTGAATTGGTCAAAAAAAATGGTCGTTATTCTGAACTGTATAATATGCAAATAAATCCAGAGTTGAAAGTTTAATATGGTTAGTTTATCTGATGAGGATATAAGATCTAGATCCTTTGACTACAATATAATTAAGAGATTTATGCCATATGTAATGGTTTATAAAAAAGATGTTTTACTTGGATTTTTTTTCATACTACTTTTGACTGGTGCTTCATTACTTATTCCTTTAGTAGTTAAGAATTTAATTGATAAATCGGACTGCTTAATTGGATCATCTTGCCAAGATATAGACCAAGTAAAAAATTCTATTTTGATAGGTCTATTACAATTTTTGGGATTGGCTATAATTGTTTCTTCATCTATTTTTCTGTCAGACTCAATAATAGAAAAAGTTGGAGAAAATATTCTTCTGGATCTAAGAAAAAAAATGTTTATGCATCTCCAAGATGTTTCTATTTCTTTTATGGATAAGACAGATGTCGGAAGATTAATGTCTAGATTACAGGGAGACGTAGCAGCAATGCAAGAGGCACTACAAATGTCAGTTTTTGCTATTGGAGATTTTGTATTAATTTGTGGAATTATAACTGTACTATTAAGTATGAATTTGCAACTTGGGATACTAACACTTCTTGTAATGCCATTGATGCTGATAATTAGAATGTTTTGGTTACCCAAAGCAAGAGAAGCTTTTTTAGATGCAAGAGTTAAGAGTTCAGCTGCAACTTCATATCTTGCAGAAAACATTAATGGTATTAGAACAATTCAATCATTTAACAGACAACAATTTAATGCTGATGTTTACGAGAAAAAAGCTAATGACTTGCTAAAAGCTCAACTTCGCGCTTCAAAATTTTCTAGCCTGATGCTACCAACAGTAGAAACATTGACTGGAATATCTTTTGCAATAATAATAATTGTTGGTGCAAACTTGGTTATAAATGATAAGATAACGGCCGGAGTTATGGTTGCTTATATGTTACTTGTACAAAGATTTTTTGATCCTATAAGAACAATTTCTATGCAATATAATTCAATGCAAAGAGCTATGGCGTCAGGGTATAGGATATTTGAAGTTCTAGATATTCCTGTTACTATCAAGGATCCCAAAAAGCCTTTAGATTGCCCACTTGACGGATCAATTAAGTTCGAAAACGTTTCTTTTGCTTATGTGGAGCGAAATTATATTTTAAGAGATTTTAACTTATCAATAGAGAATGGTGAAAGAATTGGTATAGTAGGACCTACTGGTGCAGGAAAGTCAACTATTTCTAACTTAATCCATAGATTTTATGACACAAACAAAGGCAAAGTAATTCTTGGTGGAGTAGAAATTAGAAAGCTTTCTCAAGAGTATATAGGTAAAAAAGTTGGAATGGTTTTACAAGATCCATTTCTATTTTCAGGAACTATTTTAGACAATGTGAAGTATGGGAATGAAAATGTTTCATTGGTTGAAGTTGAAAAAGCAACAGAAGAACTTGGAATGATGGAGTTTATTGATTCATTGGACAATAGATTCGATACGATAATAGGACAAAGAGGGTCCGACCTATCCATGGGTCAAAGACAGTTACTAAGTATTTTACGTGCTCTTGTTGCAGACACACAGTACTTGATTTTAGATGAAGCTACTTCGTCCATAGATTCATACACGGAGAAAAAAATACAAAAAGCTTTGGATGTTTTATTACAAAACAGGACATCTATTACAATTGCTCATAGATTAGCTACAGTTAGAAAATGTCATAAAATAATAGTTTTGAACGCAGGATCAATAGAAGAAATTGGTTCACATGAAGAACTTTTGAGGAATAAAGGACTTTACAGCAGATTATATGACTTAAATTACTCTTCTTTCGATGATTAGAAGAATTATTTTCTAAATGTTATGCCCAGGTTCTGAATCGTCAAAATCATAATCATAATTAATTTCTATGAACTCTTTTTGATCATCTGGAACATCATCTTCTGCAAAAATGGCACTTTCAGGACATACAGGTTCGCAAGCGGCACAATCAATACATTCTTCAGGATTGATAAATAATTGATTATCTCCTGGTTTGGAATAAATGCAATCAACTGGACATACATCCACGCAAGCTCCATCCATTACATTTACACAAGCTTTACCTATGATATAACTCATATAAGGTCACCTTTTCTCTTATTTCTCTATAAATTATATGAAAATTGAATTTTATAGATATCGTTATTTAATACGGATTAACTAACTTTTATTCTTGGCAACCACAGGCTCCACCACCGCAACCACCTGATGATTGACCTTGTGCTTGACTTCCACATCCTCCAGAATTTTCAGCTCCGCCTCCACATCCGCAGGCTCCGCCTCCGCCTCCGCATCCTCCTCCTTGGAAGTTTGGGTTAGAAATAACAAAACCAGATCTTTGAAAACCTTCAACATAATCAATATTTGATCCTTCAACAAACTTAAGACTTGCAGGATCTACAACAGTTTTGACAGTTGAATCAATAACTATATCGTCGGACTCAGGTTTTTCAACAAGACCAAAAACATACTCAAAACCTCCACCTGGACCTTCATTTATTGAAACTCTAAGATAGTTGTCTTCATTGCCCTGTTCCTTCATTATTTCTTGAAGTTTTATGCTTGCAACCTCTGTATAAGTTACAATCTGATCTGAATCTAACAATTTACTCTCCAATGGTTATATTTTTTCAAAGTAATTATATTCTACTTTATTTTTTTCAAATAAATCAATGATTACATCTCATAAAAACCAAATTTTAAATAGTTCTTAGCTCTATTTTTATAGGTATAATATTTTTATCAAATATAAAAAATTAGTTCATATGGATCAAATAGACAGAAAAATAGTATCTATGCTTGGGCAAGATGGAAGGCTTTCTAATGCTCAGATGGCAAGAGAACTTGAAGTAAGTGAGGGAACTGTAAGACGTAGAGTGAAAAATCTATTAGATTCAAAAACTATTTCTATAGTTGCTGCTTCAGATCCTAAAAAATTAGGTTTTTTTTCTGAAGCACTAATAGGAGTTCAATGCGAACCAGACAAAGTTACCGATATCTCAAATAAAATTGCTTCACTTGAACATACTAGATGGGTAATAGCTACAACTGGAAGTTATGATATATTTTGTCTAGTTGCACTTGAAAGCTCTGAGGAATTGGGGAATTTTATCAGATTAGATATTGGTTCAATAGATGGAATAATTAGAACTGAAACCTTTGTTAACCTTTCAGTTGCTAAACGAGAATATGGAGCTTAAGCCTATTTGAGGGAGTTATGTACAGAGATTTAATGTGTGGAAAAATTTCCTCAAAAAATGAGGGAAAAAAAATAAAATTAGCTGGTTGGGTTTCCAGAAGAAGAGACCATGGACAGCTTATATTTATTGATTTGAGAGATAAATCAGGAATCATGCAGATAGTTTTTAATCCTGAAATTTCTCAAGAGACACATGAAAAAGCAAAAAATCTTAGAAATGAGTGGGTAATAACAGTTACTGGTGTAGTAAGTAGAAGAATCGAAGGTGCTGAAAATAGTGATATTTCTACAGGTGATTATGAAATGATTGTAGAATCAATGGATGTTTTATCTAAATCCAAGACTCCTCCTTTTGAAATTTCAGATAATAAGGAAGTTTCCGAAGAAATTAGACTAAAGTATAGATTTCTTGACTTAAGAAGAGAGTCAATGCAAAAGAAATTATCTCTTAGGCATAAGGTTACACAATTTATTTGGGATGATCTGTCTCATAAAGGATTTACTCATATTGAAACTCCAATACTTATAAAAAGTACCCCCGAGGGGGCAAGGGACTATGTAGTTCCTTCTAGAGTTAATAATGGGTCCTTTTATGCATTACCACAATCACCGCAACAGATGAAACAAATGTTGATGGTTTCAGGCTGCGATAGATATTTCCAAATAGCTCGTTGTTTTAGAGATGAAGATTTGAGGGCTGATAGACAACCTGAGCATACCCAATTAGATTTAGAAATGAGTTTTGTGCATCAAAATGATGTTACAGATATGGTTGAAAGTTTGTATATAAATCTCATAAAGAGTATAGACAAAGATATAAAATTAGATTCTCCTTTTGAAAAGCTAACTTATTCTGAAGCAATGGATAGATTCGGAACTGATAAACCAGATCTTAGATTTGGAATGGAACTAAAAAATTTGACTGATATAGCCCAATCTATAGAATCAAATGTCATTGCTAGTTCTCTTGAAAGTAAAGGAATATTGAAAGGATTCGTTGCCAAAAAATCAAGTAATTTTGGGCGCAAAGATTTTGATAGATTAACTGAAAAAGTCAAAGAGCAAGGAGCCGGAGGATTAATTTATATTTCAATCCCTGATGATGTAGATGGAGAAATAACTTTAGATAAAACTTCTGGTCCTCTAAATAAGTTCTACACTGAGCAAAACTTTCAAGAAATAAAAAATATAACGTTGGCTGAAAAAGGGGATGTAATCTTTATGATTATCGGGGATCCAAAAATCGTTAATAATTCACTTTCGTTCTTAAGAAATTATATTGCTCAAGAAAAAGGTCTATTAGATAATAAAATAATGAAATTTGCTTGGATTACTGACTTCCCATTATTCGAAAAGGATGACGAAGATAGATGGCAACCAGCTCACCATGTATTTTCTTCTCCTAAGCATGAAGATATAAAATTTCTTGATTCTGATCCAGGCAAGGTCAATGCAGATCTTTTTGATCTTGTATGTAATGGTGTTGAACTTGGATCGGGTTCAATTAGAATTCATGATAGAAATTTACAAGAAAAAGTATTTGATGTCATAGGTTATACATCTAGTGAAGTTAGCAATTTGTTTGGTCATTTACTTGATTCGTTTGAGTATGGAGTCCCTCCACATGGTGGGATGGGACTTGGACTTGATAGATTAGTAGCCATGCTTGCTAAAGAAGATTCAATAAGAGAAGTTATTGCTTTCCCTAAAACTCAGACCGCATCAGACTTACTATTTGGTTCACCGGACATTATAACTGATGAACAATTAAATGAACTTAGTATAGAAATTATTGAAGAAGAGGAAAAATCTAAGAAATGAACGTAGATATTAAAGAAGAGAAGAATAAACAAGTAGACATTGAAATATTAGTTGATGACTTTTTGGTTACAAAGCATCTTAAGAATTCTGCTACAAAGATTGCTCAATCAGCAAATATCAAAGGTTTTAGAAAAGGAAAAGCTCCATATAACATAATCGAAAGTCATTATGGGAAGGATTATTTATTAGAGAATAGTTTGGATTCTATAATTCAAGAAGTTGCGCAAGAAGTATTAGAAAATAATAAATTCGAATATCCCTGTGCACCAAAAGTAGACATCCTTGAAAGAGAGCCAAAATTAAAATTAAATCTTATGGTGCCTATGATGCCTGTAGTAAAGGTAGGAAATTATAAAAACTTAAAGACTACAGTAAAGAAAGATAAGGTAACTAAAGCTCGTTTGGATGAAGCAAAATCAAGAATTCTTGAATCAAGAGCAACATGGGAACCAAGTGATAAAACCTTAGATTTTCCAGGATTTGCTAAACTGAATATTGTTGCAAAATACGAAGAAACTATCATCTTAGAAGAAAAAGAATTTGATTTTTACGCAGTGGAAAATAGTAACTTAATTGCTCCGGGTGTATCTGAGAATATTAAGGGTATAAACAAGGGTCAAACCAAGAAATTTACATTAACATTACCCTTGGATTGGAAAGAGGAAGAATATCAAGGTAAAAATGCTAAATTTGAAATAGAATGCATTAGTGTTCAAGAAAAAGTTATACCAAAATTTGATGAAAAATTTCTCAAAGAATTAAATCCTGAAATAAAAAGTCTAAAAGATTTTGAAACTCAGATAAAAGATGAAATTTCAGCTGAAAATGACTATAAATATAATATTGAACTTGAGACTGAAATATTGGAAAACTTGCTTAAAAAATCTAACTTTGAGATCTCGGAAATTCAAATTCAAAGATCTGCTGATCAAATAATTGAAGAAAGAGTCAGGTCGGTTTCTCAATATAATATGAAATTTGAAGATTACTTAAGAGCCATAAATAAAACTAATGAAGAGTTTTATAAAGAAACTCTTGAAACAGCAGAGCAAGAAATAAAGAGATTTTTGGTGATAGAAGAAGTAATAAAATTAGAAAAATTTGAACCTAAAGAAAAAGAAATTGATTCTGAAATTGAGATGATTAAGGAACAGTATAAGGATCAAAAATTAGCTGATGATGAAACTCTAAAAAATTATGTCAAAAATAACTTAAGAAGAAAAATGTGTATTGACTATTTAATAAATTCATCTAAAAAAACATCAACCAATCGAAAAAAGAAGTAATATTTAGTAAAATTAAAATATCTTGAATAATAAGGAGTTCATTTTTGGAACCACAAAACTTTAATCCTAAATCATTAATACCTTCTGTTATAGAAACCACATCTAGAGGGGAAAGAGCTTATGATATATTTTCATTATTACTCAAAGAAAGAATAATCTTTCTAGGGACCCCAGTTGATGATTTTGTTTCTAATACAATTGTTGCTCAACTGTTATATTTATCAAGAGAAGATCCTGAAAAGGATATAAACCTTTACATTAATTCACCTGGAGGGTCTGTTTATGCAGGTTTGTCTATCTACGACACCATGCAAATGATACCAAATGATGTATGTACCTTTTCAGTAGGTTTATCAGCTAGTATGGGGACAATTTTGCTTACAGCTGGAGCCAAAGGAAAACGTTATGCTTTACCAAACTCTACAATGATGATGCACAGTGTTTCAGGAGGTGGAGGTGGAACTGTTGCAGATATCCAAATCCAAGCGAAGGAAATGATTAGAATAAATGATAAATTAACAAAAATAATGGCACTTCACACTGGGCAATCAGAATCTAAAGTAAAGAAAGATGAAGATAGAGACTTTTGGATGGATGCGGAGCAGGCTGTTGATTATGGTTTAGTGGATCAAGTAATTTATCCAGAATCTGAAAAAAAATCAAAAAAGAAATAAATTTATAATGACTGTTCAACTTCTTTAGTTAGGTCAACATAAGAGTCTTTTTTGATATTTATTTCTCCTCTTGAAATTTTGTATAATGTTTTTCTTAGAAGGACCCTTTCATACATGATTTGCTTTTCTCTTATTGATGAAAAGATTTCTGATTTTTCTATTTCTGTATGATCTTGATGATAGTTATTTTGAATTTTAAATTTACAGAAAGATATGTTCGGACCTTCATCTAAATCGGGAGTCATAATATGAATCGAAACTCCCGAAGTTTTTGCTTTAGATTCTACTAAGCTTTTTATTACATTTTTCCAAGTTCCGTTAGGACCGTCTGGAAGGGCTGGATGAAGGTTTAATATTCTAAACTTATCACAAATTACAGGTGAGAATAACATGTATCCTGCTGCAACTAAAATATCAACATTAAATTTTGAGATTAAACTGAGAACTTTATTATCGTAATCAACTCTTATGTCTTTCCATGGAAGTCCTCTATCAAATTTAAATTTTTTAGAAGATAAGTTTATGGTTTTTATTTCATTTTTTTTGACTAAATCTATATATTTATCAGAACCTTCTTTTTCTCCATATTCACGGTTTGAGAAAACATAATTAATTTGAACAATTTTTTTTTTGTGTAATTTTATTCCCTCATCTAATAATCCTAATGAGCCAGTACCATTTCCAGTTGATAACCATCCAATGTTTAAAATTTTATTTTTTTTATTATAGTTAGTTTCTTCCAAGATATGATCCATCACTTGTAGAAACATTTATTTCTTGACCATTCTCTATAAAAAGGGGGACTTGTAATGTAAGTCCAGTGGTAGTAGTGGCAGGTTTTGTTGCACCCGATTGAGTATCTCCTTTTAGTCCTATTTCAGTATTTTCTATGGTGAGTGTCATAGAAGATGGAAGTTCAATCGCTAAGGCTCTTGTATCTAAAAATATAATTGAAATACTGTTTCCTTCAGAAAGATATTTTGATGCATCTCCCACTATTTTTGGATCTAATTCATATTGTTCAAAATTTGTGTTGTCCATAAATACAAATATTTCTTTATCCTTGTAAAGAAATTGAGCTTCTCTTGTTTCTGTTGGAGCAAGTTCTAGTTTTTGATTACCAGGAACTTTTTTTTCATATACATTTCCACTTTCAATATGTCTTAATTTTAGAGTTAGTGTAGGTGGTGCTTTTGGTGCTTGTCTGTGTTGCCATTCTAAAATTTGATATATTTCATCTTGCAGTAAAATAGTCATATTCCTTTTTATTTCCCCTGATGAAATTGTCATTGATTTCTCCTCTAATTTATATATATTATTTTATGCTTTGGGATGAGCGTTTGTATAGACATCACGAGATTTTTCTACAGAAATATGAGTATAAATTTCTGTGGTTTTAGGTGAAGTATGTCCGAGAAGTTCCTGAACTACCCTCAGATCAGCTCCGCCATCAAGCATATGAGTTGCAAAAGAGTGTCTCAATGTATGAGTATGATATTTTGGATTTAGTCCTGCTAAATTTATATATTTTTTTATGATATATTGAATACTTCTTATAGAGAGTCTCATTCCAGAATTACTCAAAAAAAATGCCTTCTCTTTTTTGTTTGATTTATCTCTTATTTCTAGGTAATCTTTTAGTATTTTTGAAGTACTTTCAGAAAATATAACAGATCTATACTTAGAACCTTTTCCAAAAATTATTGCTTGATTTTGATTTGTGTCAATATCTTCAATATTTAGATTATTAACCTCTGATACTCTTAACCCTGCTGAATAAATAAACTCAATAATAGCATGATCTCTTTTACCTAGTTTGTTATTTTTATTTATGCAATTAATCATTAAATCAATTTCATCGGTTGTTGCAACTGAAGGCAACTTTTTACCTATTTTAGGAGGACTTATTTCTGAGAAGAAATTTTTTTCTATCTTTTCTTTTTCATTAAGATACTCAAAATATGTACTTATATTTGAAATTATTCTTCTTATAGAAGTCTTTGAGGTGCTTTTTCTTAAATCAGAAATAAATTTTCTCATCAAATCTAAATTAAATTCTTTATTTAAGTTTTCATTAAAAAAAAGGATTAATTTATTTATGTCTAATTTATGATTTCTTATGGAATATTCGGATAGATGGTTTTTTTGTTCTAAAAATGGATCTAAACTTCCTTCTATTTCACCTAAGATTGATTTTACCTTCATATAACTATGATAATAAAAATTTAAAAAAAATCTCTGTATATAAGTTATGCGAAATTTTCATTATTTTTTCACTTATTGTTACTTGAAAATTAATTCTAGTGTACGGAATTTTCTTTCATTGATTTTTTTAATGCTTCAAGTGTTCTGGTTCTTCTTCTCCCAGAACCTGCCCATGCGCTTTCATCGGCGGTAACTTTACATGCTTTATCCTCACATGCAAGAAACCCTCCATCACCATTTTTATTTCTAAATCTTATCCATATCATTCTTGTCTGTTTTTCTAAAAAATCATTTAGTGACTTATGTCCTAAAGGAGGATCGTTGTCATCAAATTCTTTGCCTGTTTCAGAATTAATGCAAGGAGTCTCTGAAGAACAAATAATATTTGTTCTTAAAAAATTATATTCACTTGGATTTCTAGGATTTTCATCAGCAATTTTTTCATAATTGTTTTTAATTGGTTCAAAATTTTTCCAAAATGATTTTATAAAATCATTTCTATCTAGATTTCCATTCGATATCTGGTCAAGATCACTTTCCATTTTTTCTGTAAACTTATAATCCATTACACTCTCTGAGAAATATTTTTTTAGTTCTTCAACCAGAGCATTACCCACTGGACTAATATATATAGATCTGTTTATTACCCAGATATATTTTTTTTCTTTAATAGTATTTAGGATATTTGCGTATGTGCTTGGTCTACCTACACCAAGCTCTTCCATAGTCTTAATTAGGGAAGCCTCTGAATATCTTGGAGTGTGCTGAGTAAATTTTTGTTCCTTTGATACAGATTCTAGATTTACAGTGTCATTTTCAATAATATTTGGAATTTTTTCAAAATCTTTTTTTTGTGGGAATAATTTTCTAAATCCTTCAAAAACTATTTCGTCATATTCTGTTAAAAACTTATATTTATTATTTTCAGAAGATGTGATTACTGTTATTTTTTTATTCTCACTTTCAGCCATTTGACTAGCAACAGTTCTTCTCCAAATTAAGTCATATAATTTGAATTGATCTTCATTTAAGAATTTTTTAATTGATTCAGGAGTTCTATTTATTGAAGTAGGTCTTACGGCTTCGTGTGCTTCTTGTGCATTTGCTGATCTGGTTTTGTATTTTCTTATATTATGATAATTATCACCATAGTTAGTTTTGATAAAATTGCCAACTTGACTCAAGGAATCCTCAGATAATACGTTTGAATCTGTTCTCATATAGGTGATTAGACCTTCTTCACCATTACCCAAGTCTATTCCTTGAAATAATTGTTGCGCTAAAGACATAGTTCTTGATGGGCTCAATCTTAATCTTGATGATGCATCTTGTTGAAGAGAGCTAGTGGTAAATGGTGGTCTTGGTTTAGTTTTTCTTAAGTTGGATTTGATTGAATTTATTTTATAATTTAGAGTTTCAATTTCATTCTCAATTCTTTTTGCATCTGATTCGTTAGAAATTGTGAAATCTTTTCCAGAAACTCCATCAATCTCAAATAATTTACCTTGGTAGAATTCCTTATTTTTTGAAAAATCATTTGTAATATTCCAATATTCTTGGGGATTGAATGCCTTAATTTCATCTTCTTTATCCTTAATTATGCTAACGGCTACGGATTGTACTCTTCCTACAGAAAGCCTCTTTAGTCTCAATAATGATGAAGTTAGACCGCTTAATGAAAATCCCACTAGTCTATCTACTAATCTACGACCTATGTGTGCATCAACCAAATCCATATTTAGTTTACCTGCTTTTTTAAAAGCATCTTTAACTGCTTTTTCAGTAATCTCATGAAACACAACTCTCTTAAATTTTTCATTTGATTGTCCTTTTTCAATAAGAGCATTTGCGACATGAAAAGCTATTCCTTCACCTTCTCTATCAGGGTCAGCTGCTAGGAATATTTTTTCGCAGTTCTTGGCTAACTTACTCAATTTTTCTATTCTTGTTTTTGCACCTTTTTCATATTCCCAAATTGGTTCAAAGTCTTCATCTAAACCCACAACAGGACCTGTATATTTAGCTTTGTAACCTGATTGCAAATTATTTATATGGCCAATGGATGCTTCTACTAAATACTCTTTACCTAAAAATCTTTGCAACGTTCTTGCTTTGGTGGGAGATTCAACTATAACTAGATTTTTTGACAACTTAATACCTCAAACTAAAGTAATTTTTTTTTGGGTTACTATTATTATATATTAATTATTTTTTTGCAAAGCTATGGCGGAGAGGACAGGATTCGAACCTGCGGTACGCTATAAAACGTACACACGCTTTCCAAGCGTGCTCATTAAGCCACTCTGACACCTCTCCAAGACTTTCTGATAATTATGTATTTATGATATTATTAATTCTTATTAGTCAAAATGAATAGTTTATTGAATTTTCAGAAATTTTATATGAATCAAATCTCTTCCTTGGGGCTTGCTTGTCTAAACAAAAACTCTAATGAAACCTTCGTCGATATTTAATTTATTCAAAAAAATAGCAAAAATAAGCTCATCTACAGAAGATTATACTCAAAAGCTAATTTCGTCTGGTGTAAAAATTATTGATTCAAAATCTGTTTATATAGATGATTCAGTAGAAATATCCCCAGGTTCGGTTATTTATCCTTCAGTATACTTGATTGGAAAAACGAGAATTGCTTCAAATTGTACTATTGGGCCAAACACAACGATTTCAAATTCATCTATAGGATGTAATTCAATCATTATGAGTTCAGTTGTTTTGGATTCTTCTGTTGGAAAAAATAATGAAATCGGACCATTCGCTTTTATTAGAGAATCATCAGTTACGGAAGAAAATGTAGTTATTGGTAATTTTGTTGAAGTAAAGTCATCAAAAATAGGTAAAAATTCAAAATCAAAGCATTTGTCTTACATAGGTGATGCAGAAATATCCAAAAATGTTAATGTTGGAGCAGGGTTTGTTATGGCAAACTTCGATGGAAAAAATAAAAATAAATCAATAGTTGAAGATAACGTATTTATAGGTTCAAATTCCACAATAATATCACCTGTGGTTATTAGGAATAATGCAATAATTGGAGCAGGATCTGTAGTTAATAAGGATATTTTGCCTGGAGATAAAGTGGCAGGGAAGCCAGCAAGGAGCTTAAGAAATTAGGTTATGTTTTATTTTTTTTATCTACTAATTTCAATTTTTTCAATTATTTTTTATATATTCATTAATTATTCATTGAGTATATTGGGCTATAGAACTTTTGGCTTAAATAACGAAGAGTCTGAGCCAGAGGATCAAAGTAATGAGAATCCAGCAGAGCAGACCTCAACAAGATTATCATATGAAGCTTACATTTTTGCTATTTTTATTAGAAATCTTATAATTTGTATAGGATTAAGTTCATTTATATTATTTCTTGAACAAACTGGCATTTTTGATGATCTTTTGAATACTAAATTGATAAGTTTATCAATCCTTTATTTTATTATTCTAGTTATATCCATTGTAGTAACTAATAAAATATTTTCGATTTTGAATAATAAATTATTTTTTCTAGCATCATTCATAGGTAAATTTTTAGAATTTTTTTCAAATATTCCAAAATTTAATAAATTTATCAGATATATTGGTCTTCCTACTTCAAATGAATCTAATGATGACGATAAAGCTACCGCTACATTAATTGAGACTTTAGATTTGCTTGAATCAGATCAAATTCCAGCACATCAAGAGGATTTAATGATGATTAGAGGTATTTTAAGAATGGATGACTTAAGAGTAAGTGAAATAATGAAACCTAGACCTGATATTGTTGCAGCTTCAATTGATGAACCAATCAATTCTATAATTGAAAAAATGACAGTTGGAGGATATTCAAAAATTCCAATTTATAATTCAGATTTAGATAGTATACTTGGAATACTTTTTGCAAGAGATATTTTAGCTTTAGAAACTGAGAAAATAGATAAAAAAACTATAAATAACTTAATAAGACAACCAATTTATATACCAGAGTCTCAAAATCTAGAAACATTACTAAAAGAATTCCAAACTCACAACATATCTATTGGGATAGTGCTTGATGAACATGGAATAGTATCAGGACTCGTTACTGTAATTGACCTTATTGAGGAAATAGTTGGAGAGTTATCGGATGAGTTTGATGTTGATCCTCCAGAAATACAAGAAGTTCGTCAAGGAATTTTTATGCTTGATGCAACTCTTTCTATAGATCAAATTAATCGTAAATTAAATCTTAAGATTGATAGTGATGGAATCTCAACTATAGGAGGTTTTATTTACTCTCAACTTGGACGCATACCATCGAATGGAGACGTAGTTGAAACATCAGATAGTTTTATAACTGTCAGGTCTGTTGTAGGAAGAAGAATTAGAAGAGTTTCTTTAGCACTTAAGTAGAATTAAGCACATATTTTTAGCTTCTATGTATTTTCAAAAAATAAATAATCGTTAGAATTTAATATATATAGAATCATCTTGGAGAAAATTTTGAAGAATAAATCATTTTTTTATCTAATGCTTGCAGCATCATTGATTCCTTTTCTAGTTTCAGTATACTTCTGGTTTCTGACCACTGGAAATGAGATGGAAGCAATTTTTGTGGGCATATGGGTGCCATCAATTTTAAGTTTTGCCACACTACTTCAGGTTACAAAGAAATGAGTACTGAAGTTATAATCTCAGGTGCATTTATTGTTGTTGCAATACTTTTTATAGGAGCAATATTTACAGTTATAGAGATGGATAAAACTGTTAAAGAAGAGGAAAAAAAAGGAACTAAAAGATAAAGTGAATTATGCCCATAATTATGGTTGCTAATAATACAAGAATGCCTATTATCTTAAGATTGCTTTCGCTCATAATACTATTTTAGCTTTTTTTATTTAAATTTAAAACAAAAAGAACCCGTAAACTTTACGGGTTCTTTTTGTTTTTGTTAACTTTTATAAGGGGTTAGTTTCCAGGTACTGCATCAACAACTATTGCTGAAGTGTGAGCTATATCACCTCCACCTGAAGCTGTTATTGCAATAGGAAATATTCCATTGTCGTCATCCTCTGGCCATGAGAATGAGCTTGTTGGTAATGAAATTGTTTCTTCAAATGATCCTGCACCATCTGCACTAAGGGAAGAAACTCCTGATTTGTCAACACCAACTATGTTCTTAGCAAATCCTGCTGTGTTTACAGCTGATATTGTAATTTCAGCATTAGGTGTAAATCCTGATCCAATTAGATGAACATCTATGTTTGCAGCATTTCTACTCCATTCAATAGTACTTGAACCACCTGATCCAACTGCTGTTAGCCCTGATGTAGATCCAGCTTTACCATCCTTACCTGGCACTCCTGGTATTCCTGGAACCCCATCAATTCCATCAGCTCCAGCTGCCCCCGGATTTCCTGGTGCTCCTGGTGCTCCTGGCTCACCTGGTAGTCCTGGTGCTCCTGGATCTCCAGATATTCCTGGTTCACCTGGTAGTCCTGGCGCTCCAGCTGCTCCATCAGCTCCAGCAGGCCCTGTAGCTCCAGCACATGCGTACATGAATAATGAAGCAGTTACGATCGAAATTATCATTATTGATCTCTTCATATGTTTACCCCTTTATAAACGACCTTATCAAATCTTAATAACAGACCTAATAAAGCATATCTTAAATTTAATTTATTGATTTATATCCATAATATTATACACGTATAACAATATTTTTCATCATGCATATAATATTTAAAAGTACATTTTATTTCAAATATACCTAAATCCTTATATCATCTTATTTATATTACTTTAACAATGTCAAGTAAACTTAGTACAGATTGTTTGGATTTTTACTAATTTCAATAATTTTAAAGTGATTTAAAAAAAAGAAAAAAAATTTGCTTCTTAAAAACAAATATTATTTATCTAAATAATGATATGATTTTATAGTAATTAAATAATAATGAGATAAAAGAAAGGTATAAGTCCCCATAGTAAACTAAAACGAAAATAATGATTTTGGGGTAGAAAATAATAAATTGTCCAAAGTAAACGATCCATCACTAAATAAATTACTCAAACATGATAAAGACACTGGTTCATCAGAAGCACAAATTATTTCTATGACTGGTAGGATCAATCAATTAAACGAACACTTTAAAAACCATAAACACGACCAAGCCTCTAGAAGAGGACTCTTAAAGATCGTTGGTAAAAGAAGAAGGCTACTAAAATATTTGAAGTCTAACGACTCAGATAAGTACGAGCAGGTTATTAAGTCCTTGGATATTCGAGGATAATTTTTCTATCTTTTTCTATTTCTAGATCATTTTGCTTTAAATTCTTTGTTTTGGGGATTTTTTAACTATGACTAAAAATATAAAAAAATATTCGCTAGATATAAACGGAAATGAACTGAGTGTAGAAGTTGGTAGAGTTGCCAACTTAGCCAATGGTTCATGTGTGTTAACATTGGGAGAGACTGTTGTTTTAGCTACTGCATCTGCATTAAAAGATGCAAAAGAAGGTGTTGATTTTCTGCCAATGACAGTTGATGTTCAAGAAAAGGCATATGCTTTAGGGAAGTTACCAGGAGGATTTTTCAAACGAGAAGGAAGGCCAACTACAGATGCTACTCTAGTCTGCAGGCTTATTGACAGACCTCTTAGGCCATTATTCCCAAAAAATTATCATAATGACACACAAATTATTATAAGTGTTCTTTCTTCAGATGAAACAAATCCTTATGATGCACTTGGAATAATTGGTGCTTCAATATCCTTAGCAATTTCAGATATTCCTTTTCAAGATCCAGTTGGAGCATGCGTGATAGGACTAATTGATGATGAACTTATTGTTAATCCAACTTACGAACAACTTCAGGAAAGTAAACTAGACTTAACGGTTGCAGGAACAGAAGATGCAATTATGATGGTTGAGTCTGGCTCAGAGTTTGTAGGAGAAGATACATTACTTGAAGCGTTAAAGTTGGCACAGGATGTAAATGGAAAAATTGTTAAGTTTATTGAAGAAATTGTTCAAGATGTTGGAAAAGAAAAATGGGAAGTAGATGATTCAGATGATTCCTTAGAAGATATAAAAAATAAAATTAATTCTAACTACTTAGAAGATATCCAAAATATTGTTAGATCTAGTGATAACAAAACTGAGAAAATAAACAAATATAATTCTTTAAGAGAAAAGATAATTGCTGAAAATTCTGAAGAATTTGAGGAAGAAAGCATAAATGTTTCTTTAGACTCAATTGAAAAAAAAGAAATAAGAAATGCTTTACTTAATGATGGAATCCGTCCAGATGGTAGAGATTTTGATGAGATAAGAGAATTATCTTCAGAAGTAAGATATCTACCTAGAGTACATGGATCAGGTATTTTTACTAGAGGTGAAACTCAAATATTAAATGCAGTCACTTTGGCTCCATTGGCTGAGGCTCAAAAATTAGATGGTTTTAATCCTGTAAAGGAAAAGTTTTTTATACATCATTATAATTTTCCTCCTTTTTCAGTTGGTGAACCAGGTAGAATGATGACCGGTAGAAGAGAGGTTGGACATGGAGCTCTTGCTGAGAGAGCAATAATTCCTGTTCTTCCTAGTCTGGAAGATTTCCCTTATACAATAAGGTCTGTATCTGAAGCTTTATCCTCTAATGGTTCAACTTCTATGGCATCTGTTTGCTCATCTTCACTTGCATTAATGGATGCAGGAGTACCAATTTCTTCACCTGTTGCTGGAATTGCTATGGGGCTTATTACAGATGAAAGTGGAAAATTTGTTGTACTTACTGATATACAAGGAGCTGAAGATCATATTGGTGATATGGATTTCAAAGTTGCTGGAACAAAAGATGGTGTTACTGCTCTACAAATGGACATAAAGGTCAAGGGAATAACCTTTGAAATTATGGAACAAGCTTTAGAAAAAGCAAGAATAGCAAGACTTCAGATATTAGATCATATGTCATCTACTATTTCCGAAGTTAGTAAAGAAGTTTCTAAATATGCTCCAAAAATTACTACAATTAATGTTCCTCAAGAAAAAATTGGTGCTGTTATAGGGTCCGGTGGAGCAACAATTAAAGGCCTACAAACTGAATTTGATGTTTCCATTAATATTGATGAGGATGGAAAAGTAATGATAGGAGCTAATAATTCTGAAACAGCAGATAAAGTAGTTAGTGCTATTAATTCAATAATTAAAGATGTAGAAACAGGTGATGTTTATGAAGCAAAAGTTGTTAAATTAATGAATTTTGGTGCATTTGCTGAAATACTTCCTGGGAAACAAGGTCTTATACATATTAGTGAAATTTCAACTGAAAGAGTTGAAAATGTAGAATCTGTATTGTCTGTAGGAGATAATGTTGAAGTTAAAGTAATTAAGGTTGATAAACAAGGTAGAATAGATCTTTCGATCAAAGCTTTGCTTGGTGATTCTTCAAACGATAATCATGATATAAATGATGAAAAAGATTTTAAAAAATCTAGAAGGTCAGGTAATAGGAAACAGGTTGGAGGATAAAAATGATTAAAGTAAGTGTTAATGGAGCATTAGGTAGAATGGGTTCTACGGTTTGTGGAGCTGTTCTGGATGATTCAGAAACAGAGCTTGTAGATTCTGTAGACTTTAATTCTAAAGATAATCAAACCACAAACAATAAAACTATTCATTCAAGTTATGAATACTTATCTTCAAAAAATAAACCCGATGTAATCGTTGACTTTACTAATCGAGAAGGATTGTTAGATTTAGCAAAAATAGCCTCTCCTCTAGGAATTTATATAGTAAGTGGATCCACTGGTTTATTAGAAGATGACTATGATGTATTAGAAAAATTATCTAATGAAAATTCCTGTGGAATACTATCTGCATCAAATTTTGCTATAGGAGCAGTACTAATGATGGAACTTGCATCAATTGCAGGAAAATATTTTGAATATGCAGATTTAATAGAAAGTCATCATGAAAACAAGATTGATGCTCCTTCAGGAACTGCAATTTCAATTGCAGAAGCAGCAGCTTCGAAGAGATCAAAAGATTTCGAACAAAACGAAGTTGAAAAAGAAACTATAAAAAACACCAGGGGTGGTTCTCTTAGTGGAGTTCAAATCCATTCTGCTCGTATGCCTGGAAGAGTTGCTAGGCATGAGTTAGTTTTTGGAGGACTAGGTCAAACATTTACCATGCTACATGATTCTATTGACAGACAATCTTTTATGCCTGGAGTTATTTTAGGGATCAAAGAAATTATAAAACATAAAGAGTTGGTGGTTGGTTTAGATAAAATAATGGGTATTTAGTATGGACATTAGTAAAGCTAACATTGGAATTATTGGTTCAACTGGTGCAGTTGGTGTCGAGGCCCTTAAACTTTTATCTGAGATTTCTCATCCAGTTGATAAGATTCAACTTTTCGCATCTGAGAGATCTAAGGGGAAAAAGGTTCCTTATCTTGATAAAGAATTGACAGTAAAAACTTCTTCGGATGAATCCTTTAAGAATATTGATGTAGGTTTAATATCCGTAAGCTCTGAAGTAAGTAAGGAATTAGCTCCTCAAATAGTAAATAATGGAGGAATTGTGATTGATGATGGTTCAGCTTACCGAATGGAGAAAAACGTTCCTTTAGTTGTTCCTGAAATAAATGAAAAGGATCTAGAATTTCATGAAGGTATTATATCTATACCAAATTGTACTACAACGCCTCTAGTTATGGTTATAGATGCAATAAATTCTATAACTAAAGTTAGTAAAGTAATTGTTTCTACGTACCAAGCAGTGAGTGGCACAGGTAAAGAAGCAGTAAATGAATTAATCAATCAGCAATCAGGTGATAAATCAACTAATGTATATGATTTCCCAATAGCAAATAACATATTTCCTCACGTTGATGATTTCATGCCAGATGGTTTTACCAAAGAAGAGCATAAAATGATTAACGAATCAAAGAAAATTCTTCATGATAATGAATTAGAAATAATTCCAACATGTGTAAGAGTTCCAGTAAAAATTGGACATTCTGAGTCTTTAACTATTACATTAGAAAAAGAAACTTCTTTAGAAGATATTAATAAAGTAATTAATGATTATGATGGAATAAAACTCTTGAATGAATCAGACAAAATACCTTACCCTATGCCTCTTTATGCAGAAGGAGAAAAAGATGTTTTTGTAGGAAGAATTAGGAAAAGTCTAAACAATTCAAAAGAATTAAATTTATGGCTAAGTTGTGATAATTTGATTAAAGGAGCGGCTTACAACGCTCTACAAATTTTAGAATCGATGATAAAAAAAGACTTAATTAATTTGGGTAAAGGATAAAGCTATGAAAGATTTAGGACGATTAATAACGGCGATGGTAACTCCATTTAAAGATAATGGAGATGTTGATTATGAAAGAGCTAAAGAATTTGCTAAAGCTCTTGTAAATACAGGGTCTGATGGACTTCTTATAGGGGGAACTACAGGAGAATCTCCATCGATGAATGAGGATGAAAAACTTCAGCTTTTCAAATCAGTTAAGGAAGCTGTTGGTAATACTGCTTCAGTCATAGCAGGAACAACTGATAACAACACTATAGCCTCTGTAGATTTATCTAAGAAAGCTGAAAAATTAGGAGTTGATGCAATTCTTCTTACTGTTCCGGCATATAATAAACCTACTCAAGAAGGACTTTACCAGCATTTCAAACTTATTTCAGAATCAGTAAATATTCCTGGCATTTTATACAATGTTCCTTCTAGAACTTCATTGAATATGGATGCTGAAACAACTCTTAGACTCTCAAAAATTGAAAATATAGTTGGAGTAAAAGAAGCATCTTCAGATCCAGATCAAATCACAAATATTATTGCCAAGGCAAATGATGATTTTAAGGTATGGAGTGGTAATGATAACGAGACCTTTTCTATAATGTCTACAGGGGGTTATGGGGTAGTGAGCGTTGCTTCAAATATTATTGGAAATCAAGTAAAAAAACTAATGGGATATGTTTTAGATGGACAGACAGAATTAGCAGCTGAAGAGCACAAAAGACTTTTATTATTTTTCAATGCAATTTTCTGGGTTACAAATCCTATTCCAATTAGATATGCACTCAACAGATCAGGATTTCATATGGGCCCCCCAAGGCTTCCTATGACCGAAGCTCCTGAAGATTTTAAGGCTAAATTTGATCCAGTTATGGATCAATATGATATGGATATATCATAGTATAAATGAATCTTCAAAATAAGAAATCCTTTTTATTCTTTGGGGGAGGATCAGGTTTATCAAATATCCTAAAGCCTTTTGTAAACTCGTTTAAAAATGATGAAGAATATGATTTGTCTGCTATAGTTTCAACATTTGATAATGGAGGATCTACAGGAATCATAAGATCAAACAAAAAGATTCCTGCATTGGGAGATTTGAGAAAAGTAATTTCATCTCTTTCGTCTGAATCTAACTCTCTTTTTTTGGAGTATAGATTTTCGAATAGACTATTATTTCCACATACAGTTGGAAATATCATTTTAGAAAATTTTCTCAATAAAAGAAAATCTCTTTTTGACGCCGTAAAAGAAGTATCATCTATTTATATTGAGCATGAAGCTAATATTTTTCCTGCTAGTGAGATTTATGCTAATTTAGTAGCTGTAATAAATAAAAAAAATATTTATGGAGAGGAAAATATTGGTGATTTTGAAAATAAAATCCTTGAGGATTTATACCTCAAAGCTATAGATGAAAAAAAAATATTAAATCCTATATCTAATTTCAGCATAATCAAAAATACTGATTATATTTTTTTTGCGCCTGGAAGTTTTTACACAAGCTTATTGGCTTCTATATTACCTCATAAATCGACAGATGCTATAAAGCTTTCAAAATCAAAAAAAATAATGTTTCAAAATTTAGAAGATACAAATTTCATTGGAAAATTAAAATTTTTCTACCATAAAACTGACGGTATTCTTCCTGATTATATTGTTTCTTCAGATGATAAATTTGAGCTTAAATTGAAAAAAACATTCCCTGAAATAGTATTTCTTTATCATGATTTTATCGGTAAAAATAAAATGATTCATGATTATGAAAAAACAAAGAACTTTTTTGAAAAAAAATATTTTTTTTAAATTAGATTGTTTCTTATTATTGTTGCATTTCTACTCGGACCAGTAGAAACAACATCAATTGGAATTCCTAAAATATTTTCTAGTTTTGATATAAACATTTTGGCAGTCTCGTTTATTTTTTCATAAGATTCAACATTGAACGTTGAGTCTTCCCAGCCTTTGAAATCTTCAAAGATAGGCTTAACATTTGATAATATTTCTGGATCAGTAGGGAAAAAATCTAATTTTTCTCCTTTGTAATCATAAGCTATGCAGACTTTTATTTTTTCAAAGTGGTCAAGGATATCTAATTTAGTTATAAGAATTGAGTCTAACCCATTTATTTTTATTGAGTATTTTGCTGCAACAGCATCAAACCAGCCTATTCTTCGTGGTCTTCCAGTTGTGGCTCCAAATTCTCCTGCAATTTGTCTGATCTTTTCAGCGTTTTCTCCAAAAATTTCAGTTGGAAATGGACCTTCTCCAACTCTTGTCGTGAATGCCTTGAACACACCCATTACCTTATCTATTTCTTTGGCTCCTATTCCTAGTCCTGTCAATGATCCACCTGAAATTGAGTTTGATGAAGTTACGTATGGATAAGTCCCATGATCAATATCAAGTAATGCTCCTTGAGCTCCTTCTAATAGTATAAATTTTTTTTCTTCAATATTTTTATGAATTATTTGTTCTGTATTAGCTATATATTTTGATAACTTATCATCCCACCTATTTATTTTTTCAAAGATTTCTTTTTCTGAAATCTCATCTGCATCGTAAATTTCTCTTAAGATTTTATTTTTTAATTTTAGATTTTTAGAAACCTTTATTTTTAAGGCATCAAGATTTTTTAGATCTCCTATCCTAATCCCATGCCTGGAGATTTTATCAGAGTAAGCTGGTCCAATACCTCTTCCAGTTGTACCAACTGCTTCACTTCCTCTGTAATTTTCTTCAGCTTGATCTAGTTTTATATGATAAGGCATAATCATATGTGCTTTTTCGCTTATAAATATTTCTCCTGGTAAATTGTTTTTACTGATTAATTCTAGTTCATCAATTAAAACATCAGGATCAATTACAGTTCCTGAGCCAATTAAATTTTTTGTTCCTTCCCAACCCACACCACAAGGTACTAGGTGTAAAGCAAATTTTCCATAATCATTCTCAATAGTATGACCTGCATTATTGCCTCCTGAATATCTAGCCACAACATCTGCATTTTTAGCAAGATGATCTATTATTTTTCCTTTACCTTCATCTCCCCACTGGCCACCTATAATTGTGACAATTGCCATTTTACCTCCAAAAGTAATAATTATTTTTTAAATCTTAAAAATATAATTCTTTGAACATTGAGATTATATCAGTCTTTAAAATTATTGGAATATTATAAAAATAAAAATAAATCTATTGACTTGCAAGGCATTTAAAAGAGATAATAAAAGTCTGACCAAATTAAATTGTTAAATTTATTTTTGGATTAGTACATTAATAATAGAATAATTTTTGTTTTATCGAGACCATTGAATTAACGAATTTAAGGTTCAAATTATTATGGGTTTATGGGGAATGCCTTGGCGTCAAAAGCCGAAGAAGGGCGTAGCAAGTCTGCGATAAGCCTCGGTTTGCTGACTAGCAAGCTTAGCCGGGGATACCCGAATGGGAAAACCTGATCATATGATCAACCTTTTTAAGGTAGGTAAGCAGGAGAACTGAAACATCTAAGTATCCTGAGGAAAATAAATCAAACGAGATTCCCTGAGTAGCGGCGAGCGAAATGGGATCAGCCTAAACCGTGTGGGATTTATCCTGTGCGGGGTTGTAGGGCACTTTATATAGAAGTTACAAAATGACATTTTAGTAGAATAGATTGGAAAATCTAACCATAGAGGGTGAAAGTCCTGTAAACGAAAAAATGTTATCTTCTAAAGTGTTCCTGAGTACGACGGGACACGTGAAATCTTGTCGGAATCTGGGGGGACCACCCTCCAAGGCTAAATACTTTTGACGACCGATAGTGAACTAGTACCGTGAGGGAAAGGTGAAAAGAACCCCGAGAGGGGAGTGAAATAGAACTGAAACCATAAACCTACAAACCGTGGGAGCTTGTATTTATATGAGTGACCGCGTGCCTATTGAAGAATGAGCCAACGAGTTACTTGGTACGGCAAGATTAAGAAGTTAAGCTTTGAAGTCGAAGCGAAAGCAAGTCTGAATAGGGCGAATTAGTCGTGTCAAGTAGACCCGAAACCGTGTGAGCTACCTATGGCCAGGTTGAAGCGAGAGTAAAATCTTGTGAAGGACCGAACCCGTGTACGCTGCAAAGTGCTGGGATGAGCTGTGGGTAGAGGTAAAATGCCAAACGAACACGGAGATAGCTGGTTCTCTCCGAAATGTATTTAGGTACAGCGTTATGTAATACTTCATGGAGGTAGAGCACTGGATAGACTAGGGGGCGCAAGCTTACCAAACCTAACCAAACTCCGAATACCATGAAGGGTATCATAGCAGTGAGACTGTGGGGGATAAGCTCCATTGTCGAAAGGGAAACAGCCCAGATCGCAAGTTAAGGTCCCTAAGTATATGCTAAGTGTTAAACGAAGTAGGGTCGCCCAGACAGCCAGGAGGTTGGCTTAGAAGCAGCCATCCTTTAAAGAGTGCGTAATAGCCCACTGGTCAAGGGGCCCCGCACGGAAAATAAACGGGGCTTAAGCATATCACCGAGACTGCGGGATCTATTTATAGATCGGTAGGAGAGTGTCGTTAAAGCATTGAAGCTAAGCTGTAAGGCTTGGTGGAGTTTTAACAAGTAAGAATGTTGGCATGAGTAGCAAAAATGCCGGTGAGAATCCGGCAGGCCGTAAGTCTAAGGATTCCTACGCAACGTTGATCGGCGTAGGGTTAGTCGGTCCTAAGGCGTATCCGAAAGGAAAAGTCGATGGACAGCTGGTGAATATTCCAGCACCTATAATTAATTGTTTGAGTCAAAGGGGTGACGCAGAAAGATAAACAGAGCATACGTATTGGACATCGTGTGTTTTTGCCTGTAGATGAGTAGAGAAGGTTAAAATATTTTCTACGTTTGAATTGAGGGGTGAGAAAACTATGAGGTTCGCCTCGTAGAATTCTGTCGACTCTAAACTGCCAAGAAAAGCCTCGTTGATTAGATTTTTCATAGACCGTACCGCAAACCAACACAGGTAGACAGGGATAAACGTCCCAAGGCCATCGAGAGAACCATCGTTAAGGAACTCGGCAAATTGACCCCGTAACTTAGGGAGAAGGGGGACCTTCTATGTATATGAGTTTACCTCAAAAAGCGTGGAAGGTAGCATAAAATAGGCTGAAGCGACTGTTTACCAAAAACACAGGTCCATGCCAAAGCGAAAGCTGATGTATATGGGCTGACGCCTGCCCAGTGCCGGTAGGTTAAGGAAAGTAGTGCAAGCTACTGACTGAAGCCCCGGTGAACGGCGGCCGTAACTATAACGGTCCTAAGGTAGCGAAGTCCCTTGTCGGGTAAGTTCCGACCCGCACGAATGGCGTAACGACTTCAGCACTGTCTCAACGATGGACTCGGTGAAATTGCAGGACCGGTAAAGATGCCGGTTACGCGCAGCAGGACAAAAAGACCCCGTGGAGCTTTACTGCAACTTGGCATTGGTTCGAGTTTTAAAATGTGTAGGATAGGCGGGAGACTTTGAACTCTAGGCGTCAGCCTAGGGGGAGTCGCCCTTGAAATACCGCCCTTTTTATGATTTGGACCTAACAATTTTGAACAGTGTCTGGTGGGCAGTTTGACTGGGGCGGTCGCCTCCCAAAGAGTAACGGAGGCGTTCAAAGGTCACCTCAAGCTGGATGGAAATCAGCTTTTGAGTGCATTGGCATAAGGTGGCTTGACTGCGAGACCAACAAGTCGAGCAGGGACGAAAGTCGGACAAAGTGATCCCACGGTTCCGAGTGGAAGGGCCGTGGCTTAACGGATAAAAGCTACCCCGGGGAT
>CETG01031447.1_pt1 | contig 27848 bp, 24 predicted proteins | sample 361471 | NCBI WGS metagenome assembly CETG01 (sample SAMEA2622696, study PRJEB7988) | marine metagenome | isolation source: saline water (ENVO:00002010), including | reverse complement strand
GAAAAAAATGGATCATTTTATTCATTTGAAGGAGAACGCCTTGGTCAGGGTAGAGAATCGGTAAGAAAGTTTCTAAAAAACAACCCTGAAATATCAGATAAGATTGAAGATCTTATTATGAATCCAAGTGAAGAAAATAAAGATTCTAAAGTAGTTTAGATATCATCTAGATTTGATTTTATATTTCTTCAAATATGAATTTAATTGTAAAATCATATTGTGGAAGTTTTAATAATAATAATAATTCTTGCTCTTTTTGGAAGCGCATTCATAAGCGCTTCAGAAGCATCTATTATAGCTGTAAACAGAGTTAGAATAAGAAATTTATCAGATCAAGGTAATAAAAAAGCAAAAGCTATTGAGAAAACTCTTGAAGAAAATGAGAAGTTTTTTGGTACATTGCTACTATTTGGAAACCTACTTAATGTACTAATTGCTACATTAGTTGGAACCTTAATAATCAATTTAGTAGGTAAAGGTAGTGTAACTAGCGTTATTATAGCAACAGCCATCTCGACTATAATTGTTGTAACTTTTGGGGAACTAACTCCTAAATCAATTTCTACAAGAATAGCTGATAAATGGTCTCTATTTGTTATAAAAATTATTAGAGGCCTAATGTTTATTTCAACACCAGCTGTTTGGACTTTTGCTATGATTCCTAAGATCATCACTCGAACATTTTTGAAGTCAACAATAGAAGAAAATCCTTTAGTAACAACAGGGGAACTAAGAAAATTAATAGATTTGGGAGAAGAAGAAGGAACAGTAGATGTCTCACAAGGTGAAATGTTAGAAAATATTTTTAGATTTGGAGAAATGCAAATTAAGGATATTATGACTCCAAGACCCGAAATTGTTTGGGTTGACAAAAATATTTCAATCAGTAACTTTCTAAAAATCTACAAAAAAACATCGCATACAAGATTTCCTGTTTGTGAAGGTTCGCTGGATGATATTTTAGGAATAATCAGCATTAAAGAAGTAATGCTTTATCTTTCAAATGAAAAAGCAGATATAAATAAACCAATAAGCACTTTAATTAAGCAATGCTTATTCTCTCCAGAAATGAAATTACTAGATGAATTATTAGAAGAATTTCAAAATACTGGTAACAAAATAACGCTAGCAATAGACGAATTTGGTGAGATTTCAGGACTACTCACATTATCAAGATGTTTAGAAAAAATAGTTGGAGAGAGCATTGAAGAAAATGGTAATAACAAGAATAAAATAGTTAAGATTTCAAACGAACAATTTATAGTAGATGCAAGCATATCAATAAATGAAATTAATGATGAAATAAATTTTGATATCCCTGAAGGAAGATATGAGACTTTAGCGGGATTTATAATTGATAGATTACAATCAATACCAGAAAAAAACACCACCACAAACTATAAAGGATACAGATTTACTATTTTAGAAACATCAAAAAATAAAATTTCAAAAATACAAATTAGAATCCCAACATTAGCTCCAAAAAAAAATGTTAAAAATTAATGACATTTACAAAAAATTAGAACTAAGTTTACCACAATCAATAATCAATGGAGAATCTAGGGTTATAGTAGGATTTTCTGGGGGTCCAGATTCTAGGTTACTTTTAGATTTCTTAAATAGCTCGATTAGAAATCCTAAGGATAACATCATAGTTGCTCATATCAATTATCTTTTGCGTTCTGAAGAATCATATTCAGATGAAAATTTGGTATCTGAAGTCTGCAAAAACGAAAATTTAATACTGGAAAAATTTAATAATCCAATCAATCCAAGAAGTAAGGGTGTCCAAGAAAAAGCAAGAGAAATAAGATTAAGTATATTTGGCGAACTTTCAAAAAAATATAAAACTCCATATATCTTTCTAGGTCATAACTTCAATGACCACACAGAAACAATTTTTTTTAATATAATTCGAGGAACTGGATTTAAGGGATTGCAAGGAATAAAATCACAAAAAAGAATTGTAGTAGATAAACATCCAATGTATTTGATGAGGCCTTTGATTGAATTATCCAAAAATAAAATAAAAATAATTTGTGACAAAAAAAATCTCAAATACAATATTGATTCTTCCAATAATAAAAATAAATACTCAAGAAATAAACTCAGAAATAAGATTATTCCTGAGATTGAAAAAATAAATCCTAATTTCTTAAAATCAATAAATTCTCTTTCAGAAATTATGAACGATAAAAATAACAAAAAAAAAATTAAGTTTAGTAATCTAAAGAACTTAAGTTTAGAAGATGGTATTAAAATTTTATCAAATAAATATCTTGAATATATGCCAAATACTTTTCTAGGTAAAATTCATTATGAAATGTTTGAAAAAATATTACTAGAAAAATCTTACTCTGAAAACTTACCAAAAAAAATTAGATTATTAAGAAAAGGTGAAAATATTTTTTTTGAAGATTATTCAAAAAAAAATAAAATTAAAAAAATAAATAAAAAAATAAATATTCCTGGAATAACAAATATACCTGATACCGGAAAAATATTCACTAAGTTAATTAATAATCCTTTTGATCTAGACAACTCAGATAATAATAAAATATATATAAATAAAAAATTTTTATTTGAAGACTTAAGAATAACATCTAGATATGAAGGAGATAGAATTAACTCTATGCCAAATATTTATACTAGAGTTAAGAAGGTCCTATCAAATGAAAAAAAAATTGAAAACAAACAAAAAATATTAGTATTAAGGTCAAAAGAAGAAGTACTTTGGCTTGTTGGGATAAAACAATCAATTAGTTCGTATGTCAAAAAAAATGACAGTAAAGTTTTAGAAGTTAGTTTTCTAGAAAATCCTATCTAATCTTGAAGAGATTTTTGCACCAGGTATTCGTCCTCTTCTAGCTATATCCTTTCCTTCAATTTCTTTTATATCAGCTCTAAAATTGATCTTTGAACCTCTAGCAATATAATTATCTATTGCAAATCCTGCAACATTAGATTTTTTTTCCACAAATTCCTTAATATCATCGGGAGTCATATCTCCGCTAACATAAATATCACAACCTTGAAGTTGCTCTCCTTCTAATTTTTTACTTATTTCATCTACTAAATTAGGAGTTATACCTCCTCTTTCTATGGGAGTTTCTATTCTAATTCCTCGCAGGGTATTTTTCATAGCTCTACCAACCTGAATAGCTTCTTCAGCTTCATCCTTAAATGTATCAATTAATACTACTCTTGGAACATTTTTTTCCATATGTCTATCAAATGCTAAAGCTGCTCTTACTGTTTCTCCCATTATAAGTACTAAAGAATGAGGCATAGTCCCTGAAGGAGTTGTTTGAGTCATTTTACCACCAATCAATGAGCTGACAGCTGAACATCCTCCAACATATGCAGAATAGTCTACTTGACCTGCAACAGAAGGATGAACAGACCTTGAAGCAAAACTAACTACTGGAATTCCTGACGCTGCCGATACACATTTGTGAGCTGCTGTTGCCCATGAAGAACATGAAGTTAATGTACCTAACATAGAAGTTTCATATAGACCAAAACTAGCAAATCTTGCTTTTATTCTGATAATTATCTCATTTTCAGAAATTTCTGATCCTTCTTGTAATGCCCAGACTTCCCTATCAGCTTCAGGTAAAACATGATCAAGCAAATCAATTATTTGGTTTATTCCGCAAACTATTCCTGAATCTGTTGATTCTATCTCATATGTTACAAAAGGGTTTAATCCTTCATTTCTAAGTATGTTTAACGTTCTGTGTAAATATACCTCAGAAGTTTCACCCACAATTATAGAACGATCAACTTGTTGTTTTTGATTATTAGTCATTTTTTATATTAATTTTCTTAAATAATTTGAATCTCAATTTAGTTAATCCTACTATATCCTCAATAGCTGTGCTAATTATATTGACACTAGTATTAGGGTCATCTGTCCATTTAACTGGAATTTGATCGATCTTCAAATTAAGTTTTCTAGAAATTATTATCAGTTCAGTATCAAAGAACCACCTATTGTTTTGAACCAGATCAATAACAGGTAAAATTTTTGTTCTAGAAAAAGCCTTAAATCCACATTGCATATCCTTTATACCACTCATTGGAAAAAAAAACTTAATTAAAAGGTTATAAGCTCTAGATGTAAACTCTCTAATTTTTTTTCTACCAACTACCTTAGAAGTTTTAGACAATCTAGATCCTATTGAAATATCATTCCCTTTCTTAGCGATTGAATTTATCAGCTCGCTAAAATGTGATAAGTCTGTTGATAGATCAATATCCATGTAACAAACAATGTCTGCTTTAGATTTTTTCACACAATCCTTAATGGCTCTTCCTCTACCTTTTTGAGGGATGAACTCATACTTATGAATTAATTTTTTTTTCAATAATTTATCTGAAATACTAGCTGTATAATCTATAGACCCATTATCTGCAATAGTTATAAAAATATTTTCTTTAAATTGCTCATCAAAAAAATCATTAAATTTTTTTATCTGTTCATATAACGTTTCTGATTCGTTATAAACGGGAAATATTACTTCAATATTCATAAACTTAATGTGAAAAATGCCTTTGATTTGTAAAAATCATTTTTATTTTATACTCGTTAGCTTTTTCTATTACCTCGTTATCTCTTATTGATCCCCCTGGTTGTATTATTGTTTTTATATCGTACTTATCAGCGAGATCTATACTGTCAGAAAAGGGGAAAAAAGCATCAGAAGCCAATATGGAATTCTCGGTTATATAATTTTCAGCTTTTTTGGCTGCTAAATTTACGCTATTAATTCTGTTTGGTTGACCAGCACCAATTCCTATTATTGAGTTTCCTTCAGTTATTACGATTGCATTAGACTTTATAAATCTTATTGAATTCCATGCAAACTTCAATTTTTCCATATCTTCTTTTTTTGGTTTGATTTTTGTTACAAATTCCCAATTTGAAATATCAATCTCAAAATTATCTTTCTCTTGATAGAGAACACCTCCATTTATAGTTCTATATTCTTTATTTTGCTTATATAGAGTTGATTTTATAAGTCTAATATTTTTTTTTGCGGTTAAAATTTCTAGAGCTTCTTTTGAAAAACTGGGAGCAATTATTACTTCATAAAATGTTTTAGAAATTTCCAAAGCAGTATCTGATTGAAGCTCTGAATTCAATCCTATAATACCTCCAAAAGCCGAAATAGGGTCACCTCTCAAAGCTAATTTGTATGCTTCAAGCTGATTTTCATGGTATGAAAGACCGCATGAATTTGTATGTTTTATAATACTTACACATTTCTTTGGAAAAGAATTCGCAGAACTGAAAGCAGAATCTGCATCTAAATAGTTCAAGTAAGACATTGCTTTTCCATGTAGGAGCTTTGAATTCGCCACTCCTTCATTTTGGTCAGAATAGACTGCTCCAAGTTGATGTGGGTTTTCCCCGTACCTTAAGTCAGATATCTTTGATAAATTAATATCCAATTCATCAGGCATAATCGTTTTATCTTCATTTTTATCCAGAAAACTAAATATTTTTTTATCATAATCAGATGTTATTTTAAAAATCTTTTTTGCTAATTTTTTTCTAGTTTCAAGATCAACATTCTTTTCAATTAGTTTTTTTGCAACATCTGAATAATCTTCAGGATCATATAAAACAATCATACGCTTATAATTTTTTGCTGCTGCTCTCAACATTGAAGGACCCCCAATATCTATATTTTCAATAATCTCATCATATGAAGAATTCGAATCTTGAGAAACTTTTTCAAAAGGGTATAAATTATTCACAACAATATCAAATAATTGTAAGTTTAGACGTTTTATGTCAGAAGTATGATTTGGATTATCGGGATCAGCTAAGATACCCGCATGAATTCTCGGATGTAAGGTTTTTACCCTACCTTCAAGGATTTCTTCATGATTAGTTATTTCTGAAATTGAAAAAGCATTTATACCCAATTTTTTTATATAGTCTAAAGTTCCCCCAGTTGAGTATATTTCATATCCTAAAGAATCAAGAATTTTACAAAACTCATCCAATCCACCTTTATCATACACACTTATTAGAGCTCTCATAAAAAATCCTGCCTACAAAATCTGAACATTCTCTTCATTTTGTTTCTTAGGAAATAGTTCTCCTATGACCCAAGAATTTTCACATTGAGCAAGAATATGATTCTTTTTAGCAGGATCCACTATCAAAATTATTCCAACACCCATGTTGAATACATCAAACATTTCATTTTCAGAAACATTTCCTTCTTTCATTATGTGTCTAAAAAGAGGTGGGACTGTCCAAGAATTTTTATTAATCTTTGCTGTTAATTTTTTACTATAAACTCTAGGCAAATTTTTTTTGAGGCCTCCACCAGTAATATGAGAAATAGCATTAATTTCATCTAAAACAGGATCTATAGTAGTCAAGTATTCTCTGTGTGGTTCAGCAAGTAGTTCTCCTAAATTTTTTTCTTCTCCATCCACTTTTTTTAACAAATTAGAGCTATTTTCATCGGAATTAAAAATTTTTCTTACTAAAGAATATCCATTTGTATGAAGTCCACTAGACGGTAAAGCAATTAGTACATCACCTTCCTTTGAATTTTCTACTGTTTTTAGATTTTTTTTATCAACAGAACCTACCATAAAACCAACAACATCGTAGTCACCTTCATTGTATACACCAGGAAGAGTAGCTGTCTCTCCACCAATTACTGCACAACCCACATTTGAACAAGCTTCACCTATACCTTCAATGACATCCAAAACTATATTCTCATCTAAGGAAGCAAACGCTAAATAATCCAAAAAAAACATTGGTCTAGCACCTTGGGGGATAAGATCATTTATACAGTGGTTTACGATATCCATACCTAAATTTTTATGTAAGCCAAGTTTTGCAGATATTTTAACTTTAGTGCCTACAGAATCAGTTGTTGAAACTAATATAGAATTTTTATTAATATTATTACTTGAAAAAAGGCCTCCAAATCCATCTCCATTATTAATTACTAATTCATTATGAGTTTGAAGAATATTATTTATTAGTTTATCTTTAATCAGATCAGATTTTTCTAAATCAACTCCCGATCTTTTATATTCACTAGTCATATCGTTTTACTTTTGTCTTGTTTTTTCTAGATGAAATTTGTCAAAGTCTAATTGCACAGGCATAGGATAATCTCCTGTAAAACAAGCTTTACAATAATTATTATCCGATGCTTCGACTGACTCTTTGAGATTTTCAACACTTAAGAATCCCAATGAATCTGCTCCAATTAATTTTCTAATTTTCTCTACAGATAATTTATTTGCTATTAATTCTGATGATGTAGCCATATCAACACCGAAAAAACAAGGAGAGGTAATAGGTGGAGATGAAACTCTCATATGAATCTCTTTAGCACCTGCATCTTTTATCATTTCTATAACCCTCGAAGTAGTTGTTCCTCTTACAATAGAATCATCAATTAATATTATTCTTTGCCCTCTTACTACATCATTTAATACATTAAATTTGGTTTTTACACCTAATTCTCTTAATTTTTGGTTTGGAGAAATAAAGGTTCTTCCAACATATCTATTTCTAATAAGTCCCTCTGTGTAAGGTATTTTACTCTCATTAGCATAACCAATAGCTGCAGGAATAGCTGAATCAGGAACTCCTATTACAATATCTGCTTCAACAGGATGTTCTTTAGCCAGACTTCTACCCATTTTTAATCTTGACTCATAAGCTAATTGTCCATCAATTACAGAGTCCGGTCTTGAAAAATATATTTGTTCAAAAATACACATTTTATGATCTTTTGATCTTGATGGATATTTAGAAGATTTCATCCCTTTCTTATCAATTACGATAGTTTCTCCATTATCAATTTCTCTTATAAATTCAGCCCCTATGTGAGATAATGCAGAGGACTCAGATGAAATAACCCATGAATCATCTTTTTTACCCAAGCATAGAGGTCTTATTCCCAATGGATCTCTTACTGCAATCATTTGATCTTTTGTCATAATCAGAAGAGAAAAGGCTCCTTTGATATATCTCATACAATAATTAGATTTCTCAAACCAATCTTTTCCGATAGCATTTGCATACATATAAGCTATCACTTCTGAATCAGATGTAGTTTTATAATTTATATTGTACTGATTTAGGAATTGTTCTTTAAGCTCCTCAGAATTAACTATATTTCCATTATGCCCTAAAGCTATTTCCCCATTTATTCCAATAACTTGAAGTGGTTGAGCATTTTTTTTGCTATCACTACCTGTTGTTGAGTATCTAGTATGACCTATGCCTATATTTCCTTTAAGTTGATTGACATCATAGTCTCCAAAAACATTTGCTATTAATCCTGTATCTGTTTTATAGAAAATTTCATGATGATCAGTAGTTGCAATACCTGCACTTTCTTGTCCTCTATGTTGAAGTGCAAATAAACCAAGATAAATAGACTCAGCTACAGGTTCACTTGGATTATATATACCAAAAACTCCACATTCTTCATTTAATGATTCTATAGCCATAAATAATATAATTTTATTTGAAGAGTTATCACTAATACCATAGTGACATTTTCATACAAAATTATAAAGTAGATAATTAGTAAGTTTTGAATTATTTACATTAAATATACAATAATGATCTAAAAGTTTATTCATGAAAAAATTTGTTATTTCTGCAAGACCTAAGCAAATATTAAAAAATTTTGTTATCTTTATTCCTCTAATTTTCACATTGGATCAATGGAGTTTAGATCAAATATCTAGTATCTTAACTAATTCATTTTTATGTTTTTTAGCTTTTTGTTCATCATCAATAATTGGTTATCAGGTCAATGATTTACTTGATAAAAAATTTGATCAAAAACATCCTTCTAAAAAACTTAGACCAATAGCAAATAATGAAATCTCAAATAAAGAGATATTTATTTTTAATATGATTTGTTTATTACTTGGAATAATTTTTTCTTGGATAGTAAACTTTTATGTATTAATTTTATTTTTTTCATACATAATATTTAGTTTTTTATATAGTTATCAACTGAAAAATTTTATCATAGTTGACTCTATTTCTATAACTATTTTTTATATCCTTAGAATGATAGCAGGAGCCTATTCTATAACATTGAGTATCTCAATATGGTTATACATACTAACTTTTTTTTCAGCTTTGTTCATAATTCTTATAAAAAGGATTAGTGAATCAAAATCAGGGGATTATAGAGATAAAAAAATAGTATATTTTTACAAAAAAATTTCAAAGTCTGTGATTGTCACTTTAGTTCTGGCAATAAATATATTTTCATACTCAATTTATTCAGTCTCAGAAATTATTAATTCAGAAAAAAATATATTTTTTGGACTAACTATAGTTTTTTTTACTTTAGGTATAACGAGATATTTTTATATAACAAAAAATAGTACTCAAGGAGAATCTCCAGAATCTATTATTATCAGTGATAAGCTTATTCAGATTTCAGTTTTTTTGTACGTTGTTTCAATATTTATTTCAGAAATCTATTAAAAACATCTGAATTGATTGCTTTCAACCCTGAATACTCTGTACTTTTAGCAGCTATTTCATTAGCAATATTTCCTGATGATAGTAGATTATTTGTCTTAAAAAATTCTATTGAAAATACTGATGCAAAAATATCTCCTGCTCCAATAGTATTTTGAGATTTTGATTTAATGGGTTCTATTTTTATTATTTGATCTTCAAAATAAATATCAGCTCCTTTGTCTCCCTTTGTTATGACTAATATTTTCGACAAAACAATAAAGTCTTCTTTAGAAATTTTGCTTTTTGTTATTTCTTCTTCAGAAAAAAAAAGGATATCAAAATAAGGAATTTTTTTTACTTTTGAGAAATCAAAAAGAATTTTTTTATTCTCTAACTTTCTAATCCATCCCTGAGGCATTCCAACAAAAATTGATGACTGAAATCGATTCATTAATGATTTAGTTTCATCTATAGAAATTTCATACAAAACAGGTGATATAAATATTATTTCTGGGGTAGTTTTAAGTTCGATCTGATCAAATTTTATATTTCTTCCTTCAGAGGAAACTTGCATATCTCTAGCATTAGAAGACAGATGAAAATCAAATTTATTAGTTAATTCACTTTTGATATTTATTAATTTTTTAGGACTCAAGAGATTTTTTTCTGAAAAATCTTCACCAAAACTTGTGATTATTGTGACAGATGATTGTCCCATTTGAAATAAGGAGTTATTGACATACGTTACTGCTCCTCCAGGTCCAAAAAATTTACCTTCTATATAATCTAGAGTTGGATTTCCAATGACTAAAATATCAATCATTACTCACTAACTGGATTTATTACAACCTTTCTATGCATACCTTCACCCCTACTCTGAGTGCTAACATTTTTAGATTCCGCTAGAGTCATATGAACAATTCTTCTATCTGCTGCTGACATTGGCTCTAGGCTAATTCTTTTCCCTGTCTTAGAAACTTTTTCAGCAGTTTTTTTAGCTATATTCTCTAATTTCTCTTTTCTTCTAAGTTTGTAATCTTCTACATCGATCATGATATTTGCTCTTTTATCTAATGCCTTACTAGCCATTAATCTTACTAGATATTCCAAGGATGAAAGAGTTTCTCCTCTTCTACCAATTAATAATCCTGAATCTTGTCCTTCAAGTTCAAAAACAATTGAACCCTCCTCCATCTGATCTCTAACATAAACATCAGCATCTAAACCTGTAGAGTTTATTAGATTATTAAGTATTTTACCTACTACTTCTTCTATTTCAGAATCTTTCTCAGTAGGAATACTTATATCATTTTTATCTTCTTTAGAATCTTCTTTTTTCTTCTTCAAAGAAGTTGATCTTTTGGGTTTTGTATCTTTCTTAACTTTCTTCTGTTTTGTTTTAGGTTTTTCAGTCGCATTTACGTTTGAAGATCCTAACACATAAACTTCAATTTCGGCTGGATGTCCACCTAAACCTAATATACCATTTCGACCGGTATCAATAATCTTTATTTCAAGATTTTCTAGATCTTCGTTTAGAGTTTTTAGAGCTTCTTCTGTTGCTTCTTCTACTGTTCTCCCTTTGAATATTTTTGGATTCATCGGTATCCTCCTCTTCATTTTTGCTTGTTTTACTTTTTCTTTGATCATCTAATTTATCTAGATAATTTTTTCTTGATTCATCTGTTCCCAAATACAATTTTCCAAATAGCATTATTGGTTGTTTACCTCCAATATAATATTGAATAAAAATCCCAATAATATTTGAAAAAAGAATATAAACTGCTAATCCAGCAGGAAATTGCCATGTAAATACTCCAAACATTATAGGCATCATCCACAACATCATTTGTTGAGTTTGTTGCTGCCTAGGATCAGTAGTTGGTGACATTGTAAATTTTTGTTGAATATACATTGAAAGACCTACTATTACTGGCAAGGCAAATTGCCATGGTGAAGGTGCATATTGAACAAAATCAACTAGATCAATTCCTAGAAATTCTGTGTTGAAAGGAACTTTGGCAATTGATTGATTCCATGAATAAAAATTCTTAGAAAGTTCAACATAACCTTCTGGAGAAGAAGGAGCACTCTTAAAAATTGCTCGATATAATCCTATCCAAATCGGCATTTGAATAATAAGTGGACCCAAACACCCTATGGGATTAACCCCAGCTTCTCTGTATAAAGCCATAGTTTCTTGTTGCATTTTTTGTCTATTTTGCACAGTCTTATTTTTATACTTATTTTGAATAGCTTGGAGTTGTGGCTGTATCTCTTGCATCCTCTTCATTTGTTTGGTCTGTCTTATTGTCAGAGGGATTAATATAAATCTGATAATTATAGTGAATGAAATAATAGATAAACCCAGATTATCTCCCAAGAGATCATACAAAATAGACAAGCTATTTATCATAGGTTTCATTATTAAGTTGTTCCAAAAAAGGCTAAAAATATTCATTGTTTATAAATCAATCACAAATCTTTCTTTCATTTAAATCTAGACAATAAATCAAATCTCTTGATTTTAGTCTAAAAAATAAGACTTGCCCATCTTGAGTATGAATTAATAAATTATTATCTCTAACAAAAGGAGAACTATAGATTTTTTTATTATCAGTTGCATAGCTTCCTTGACTCTGAGCAAAGTCAGCTTCTTTATTGCTCATAACCTCAATTCCATTTTTTTCAGTTGGAATTAGAACATAATCATTTTTGTCATAAGAAACTATTGTTGGTGACCCCACTATAATTTTTTCAGTAGAAAAACTTTCCAATAATTTAAGATTTTGTGAATCCAGAACTAAGAAATCTCCATTCACTGTAAAAACATAAATTTTAGATCCTTGAAAAATAGGAGACGAAACCATCCAATTACCAATATCGCTAGAAATACTAGAAGTTAAATTATTTGAATCAGCAGAATAAAATGTTCCTGAAACATCCGAGAAAAATAATCGGTTATTCGAATAAGCAATTGGTGAATTTATAGAAAATGGAAATTTTCTGGAATCTATGGTTATAGAATCTAGAGAAATATCTTCTGATAAATCAAAGTTAGCATCTAAAATATATATCCATCCATCTAAAGTAGAAATTACAAACTTTTCATCAAATAAATATACTCCTGTCCAAATTTCTCCCTGTAGAGTTATCTTACCTAAAAATTCATAAGTATTATCTGATAATTTAATAAAATGAATTTCTGCTTCTTTATTATTAGATACTTCAGTTTGTTTTTTTAGGGTAGCGTAAGCAAGGACATTTTCATTAATAGCAATTTTAGAACTGATTTTGGTGGTAGTATTAATCTTCCATTGCAAATCACCACTTTGTAAATCTAATTGAAAAATTTCACCTTCACATGAGTTACCTCGACAGCTAAAATTTGAACTTATAACAGAGTTTTCAAATATCAAAGGATCAGAATAAGAAGTATTTTTTGTTTCCTCGGGATAGGACCATTCAACTCCTGGGACACCCTCAAATAACTTGAATTTATGTAATTTACCTTCATTTGTAGTTACCAAGTAAGAATCATCGGGTTCAGAATAAACAATATTGGACCAACCTCCCTCATATGAAAAACTCATGCATGAAATAAAAAAAATAGAAACCATAGGAAATGTAAATAATAATATTTTATTTTTTTTAATTTTCTTAAACTGATAAATTATTGGGTTGAAAGTACATGAAATCAATCTAATGAATGTCAAAAATAAACCAAAAATAACTCCTCTTTCTAATATGTTCCTTTTAGAGTATGTAGAACAAGTTTCAACATAAGAGCATTGACTATTAATGTATGGAGATATACACATTTTATAGAAATCTAAAACGTTAGCTAATGAATAACTCAGCCAATCATTAGCCGAACTAATTTTCATTTTTTTCACTATAAATCTATCTTTTCTAAAAAAGATTTATACTCAGAGAAATCAAACTTCTCAATTTTTGGATTTACATTTACTAAAATCCATAACCCTGATTTAGAAGGATCATTATCATATTTTTTGAAAATCTGATAAAAGATATGTTTTAATTGCCGCCTAATTCTGTTCCTAAAAACTGCATTTCCTGTTTTAGTATTTATTTGAAATCCAAGCTTAAAATCTTTATTTTCGTTCTGCAGTGTACTGATAGTTATAAAATTGAATTTATTTTTGATTCCGAATCTTCTTAAGTAAGAAAATTCTGACTTTTTATTTAGATTTTTTATTTCCAAAATTTGGTTTATACAGTTAGTTTTTCTCGGCCTTTACTTCTTCTTCTAGCCAAAACTCGTCTTCCACTAGGAGTTCTCATTCGACTCCTAAATCCATGGACTCTTGATCTTCTTCTATTCTTAGGTTGATAAGTTCTTTTTGGCATTTCTTATAAATTTTCTCTGGATAACTTCTTTTTTTATCTGTTGTTTTTTTACTTTTATGAATTATTTAATATTACCAAAAAAAAATCTAAAATGAATTATTTCTTTACAAAAACAAGTCTTATTTGAATACATTAATAAAAAATTTGATTTAAAATATAAGGATACGAAATTTAACTGTGGGGGCTAAATTGACTAAAACTAAAAATTCTGAAGAAAATTCAATTGAAGAACATCTATTACTAACAGACTTAACTGCAGCCTTCCAATATTATGTTCAAAACTCTCCAAGAAAACTAAATAATGTTGCTCAACAAGAAATTGGAAGAATGGTTAGATGGATAGGCCCTGAAAGGGAAATTACTACTATAACTCCATCAGAAATTGGGGCTTATTCTGACGAATTTGCAAAAAGAACAAGTACTGACACTGCTCCTCAAAAAGTTGCATACCTAAAAAAATTCCTCACATTCCTAAAAAACAATGATTTATCTAGTGGGAATCTTGCTTCTCATTTGAGAATGAAAAAATCAAACGTAGGAAAAATCACTAAAAAACTTGAGGCTACAAAAGGTGAAGAAATAAATCTTACAGAAGCAGGTTATAAGGATTACAAAAAACAATTAAAGGATTATAAAACAGAGATGCCAAAATTAGCTGAAGAAGTTAGAAAAGCAGCAGCAGATGGTGACATCAGAGAAAATGCTCCTTTAGATGCCGCAAGAGAAAAAATAGAAATGGTAAATTCCAAAATTTATGAGATTGAAGCTATATTGAAAGTGGCTAATATTATTGATAGTAGTTCACAAGGTGATCAAATTGTTATCGGTTCAAAAGTTAGTGTAATTAACCACCAGAGCAAAAATAATCATGAATATCAATTGGTAGAAGCAAACGAAGCCAATCCTTTAGTTGGTAAAATTTCCAGTGTATCACCTGTTGGTGCAGCAATACTTGGTAGAAGATTGGGAGATGAAGTAACAGTTAGTACTCCAGCAGGAGAGCAAGTTTACACGATTGATGCAATAAAATAATTCTATGACTCTAGCAAAGAAAAAGAAATCTGATGATGTATATTCTTACCTAGAGAACGAGCTAAAAAAAAGTATACAAGGTGAAGTTAATTTCGATGAAGTATACAAACAGATGTACTCAACAGATGGCTCAATCTACAGTATGACTCCTATAGGTGTCACTTTACCTAAAAATCCAGATGATGTTTCAGCAATAATTGATATTTGTAATAAAAATAATACAGCTGTCCTTCCTAGAGGTGGAGGTACAAGTTTATCAGGACAAACTGTAAACTCTGCTGTTGTTATGGACTTTTCTAAGTATATGAATAATGTTTTAGAAATAAACCCTGAAGAGAATTACGTAATTACAGAGCCTGGAATAACAATCGATAACTTAAATCAAAGACTCAAGAATACAAATCTTCACTTTACCCCAGATCCTTCAACCAAATCTCGAGCAAATGTAGGTGGAGCAATGGGAAATAATTCTTGTGGAGCTCATTCTGTAATTTATGGAAAAACTGTAGATCAAGTTAAAGAAATGGAAGTAATACTATCAGATAGTTCTAAAGCTTATTTTGAAGAAATATCAGGAAAAATCTTAGAAGATAAAATTTCTCTTTCTAATCTTGAAGGGAAAATATATAGAGATGTAATGAGCTTATCATCAAAATACTATAATGAAATATCAAACAAATATTCTAAAGTTAATAGAAGAGTTGGTGGATACAATCTAGATCTAGTTCATCCAAATTCAAATAAGATAAACCTAGTGAATATAATGGTAGGTTCTGAAGGAACTTTAGCTGCAGTAACAAAGGCAAAGTTAAATCTTGAACCAATACCAAAATTTGTTGGATTAGCTATTCTTCATTTCAAAGATTTAATAGAATCAATGGAAGCAACGGTAGCTACCTTAGATGAAGGGCCCGCGGCTGTTGAACATATTGGAGAGATGATTATTACTCAAGCAAAACAATCTTTAGGGTTTTCTAGAAATCTTGACTTTTTACAAGGAGATCCAACGGATATTCTTGTAGTAGAAATGAATGGAAATACTCAAAGTGAAGTAAGAAGTAAAATAGATAATCTTTCTCAAAAAATGAATAGATTAAAACTTTCCTATGCAATAACAAAACTGTATGAACCTTCCCAAATAGCACAGGTATGGGCAATGAGACAGGCTGGCTTAGGATTAATGATGAATATTCCAGGTGATGAAAAACCTATTCCTTTTGTTGAAGATACAGCTGTTTCTCCAGAAAAATTACCGGAATATGTAAAAAGATTTGATGAAATAGTGAGAAATAATGGAACAGAAGCAGGATATTATGGTCATGCATCAGAAGGATGTTTACATATAAGACCAACTATCAACTTAAAAAACCAAGAAGGTATAGACAGAATGATTAAGATTTCTGATGAAATATCTGATCTTGTTAAAGAATTTGATGGATCTTTGAGTGGTGAACATGGAGATGGAATAGTAAGGGGAGTTTGGTCTGAAAAGATGTATGGACCTAAAATTATTGATTCTTTTAGAGACTTGAAACAAGCTTTTGACCCAGAATCAATTATGAATCCTGGAAAAATATTTGATACTCCTAAAATGGGAGATAACTTAAGGTTTGGTACAGATTATAAGTTAAAATCTATGGATACTGTTCTAGACTTCACTAAAGAAGGTGGTTTTGAAGGAGCTGTAGAAAAATGTATAGGAGTTGGAGCATGCAGGAAACTCAATGCAGGAGCGATGTGTCCTTCATATATGGCTACCAGAGAAGAAGTTCATTCTACACGAGGAAGAGCTAATGCTCTGAGAGGTGTACTATCTGGAGCTTTGAAAGAAGACCTACTAACAAGTAAAAAAATGTTAAAAGTTTTAGATTTATGTATTGAATGTAAATCTTGTAAATCTGAATGTCCAGCAAATGTAGATATGGCAAAAATCAAGTATGAATTTCTACATAACTATTATAAAAAGCATAAAACACCACTTCGATCAAAACTTGTTGGAAGTGTCCCAAATTTATATAAATTAATAGCTGGCCCCCAGGCTCACATTTTTAATTTCTTCAACAAGCTTCCTATCACAAAAATTATAAATGAAAAATTAATAGGAATTCATAAAAATAGAGAACTACCAAAAATAAGCAACTATACATTTGAATCTTGGTTTAAAAAAAGAAAATCTAATACTTCTAAATCTAGAGGTAAAATTTTATTTTTTCATGACACACATATAAATTTTATTCATCCTGAAGTAGGTAAATCTGCAGTGAAAATTCTTGAAGCTGCTGGTTATGAAGTTGAAATAGCAAATCGAAAATGTTGTGGCCGTACAATGATTTCTAAAGGGCTTCTTGATGAGGCAAAAAAGAATGTAGATTTTAATACAGGCTTACTTTACAAATATGTTAAACAAGGTATTCAGATTGTAGGAGTAGAAGCTAGTTGTATGTCCGCAATGCAGGATGAATTTCCAGATCTTGCTACTGATAAAGCTAAAGCTAAAGAAATATCAGAAAATACATTTACTGTTCAAGATTTACTTATGCAAATACAAGATGATGGTAAACAACAAATTAACTGGAATAGCACAACTAAAGATCTTCTACTATTTGTCCATTGCCACGAAAGAGCTCTTGATGGTACCTCAAACTCACTAGGATCATTAAATCTACCAAGTAAATTTAATGCAAATTTAATTGATGCTGGATGTTGTGGTATGGCAGGTTCTTTCGGAATGGAAAAAGAGCATTATGATATTTCAAAAAAAATGGCAGAAGATAGGCTTTTACCAACCATAAATAATTCTTCTAAAAAACAAGAAATAATTGTTACAGGAATTTCTTGTCATGATCAAATTCAAGATTTATCAACCAAAAAACCAAAATATCTTGTTGAAGTTTTAGCAGAAGCAATTGATTTCTAATAAGAGTTAGAGTTTGCTAATTGCCCGCAACCTGCACTTACTTCTATTCCTTTCTCCATTCTGATAGTTGAAGGGACACCATAAGACATTAATTCTTTTTGAAAAATCTTAATATCAGAAATATTTGATCTTAAGAAATCTGCTCTTAAGGTTGGATTTACAGGAATCAGATTTACGTGGCATAATAAATTACTTAATAGGCTTCCAAGCTTAATAGCATGTTCTATTGAGTCATTTTGACCATTTAATAAAACATATTCAAAAAAAATCTTTCTGTTTGTTTTACTTATATATTCCTTACAAGCATCTATTAAGATTTCAATTGGATATCTTCTATTTATCGGAACAGTTTCAGATCTTGTTTTATTATCTGGGGCATGAATTGAAACAGCTAGATTTATTTGAATTTTTTCTTCTGCTAAACGTAATATTTGAGGAACTAATCCAACTGTAGAAACAGTAATATTTCTAGCTCCAAAATTTGGCCCCTTATCATCATTCAAAATCTTTATAGCTTTTATTGTATTTTCATAATTAGCTAATGGCTCACCCATACCCATAAAAACTATATTCTTTATACCCTTATATGAAGTTTCAGGCTTATCTAAAATTTCATCAAAGAAACCATTTTTATCCAGTTTTTTATAATATAAAACTTGCGAAACAATTTCTCCAGAAGTTAGATTTCTTGTAAACCCTTGTTGACCTGTCGCACAGAAGGTACATCCTAAAGCACATCCAACTTGGCTAGAGATACAAATTGTTTTTCTAGGTTTTCTATGGTTGTCTGAAGGATAATTCATTAGCACAGATTCTACATTCAGACCGTCATTTAGAGAAAAAAGACTTTTATAAGTAGATTTATCTTTAGAAATAATACTTCTTATCTCATTTACGCTTCCTATAAAATAATTCTGCTTTAAGAAATCTATAAGCTTTGATGAAATATTTTTCATATCATCAAAGGTTTCAACCTCGTTTTTATACAAATATCTCCAAATCTGTTCGGCACGGTAGCCAGGAAATTGTTGCTTTTCAATTAACTGATCTATATCAAACTTATTTAGATTATAAATATCTTCCATGTTTAAGATTATTAATAGTGTCTTAACAATTATAAATTATGATGTGTTAAGATATATAAGAATAAACAAATACAGATTATTCCAAAATGAACAAAGAATTTATAGATTCTATAGACGGTAGTATATCAATATTAACTACTAAAGATCTCTCAGTTTATTATGGAAAAACTAAAGCTGTAAGCAATGTTTCTTTTAACATCCCTAGAAATAAAATTGTTGCTCTTATAGGTCCTTCTGGTTGTGGTAAAAGTACATTAATTAGATGTTTTAATAGAATGAACGACTTAATTCCTAGTGCAAAAGTAGAAGGTGATGTCACATACAATCAAACTTCTATTTACTCAGATAAGTCAGATCCAACATTTATTAGATTTAAAATTGGAATGGTTTTTCAAAAACCCAATCCTTTTCCAAAAAGCATATATGAAAATGTAGCCTTTGGTCCTAAAATAAATGGATTTAAATCAAATGAGATCGAAGGTATTGTAGAAACATCATTAAAAAAAGCTGCTTTATGGGATGAGGTTAAAGATAGGCTAAATGATAATGGATTAGAGTTATCTGGAGGTCAACAACAAAGACTTTGTATAGCAAGAGCACTTGCAGTAAATCCAGATATAATTTTGATGGATGAACCAGCATCTGCACTTGATCCCGTTTCTACATCTAAATTAGAGGATCTTATTAAGGATTTATCATCAAATGTAACAATTGTAATAGTCACCCATAATATGCAACAGGCAACAAGAATATGTGACTATGCAGCAGTTATGATGGCAGGACAAGAGCGTATAGGAGAACTAATTGAATATGGTACAAATGATTCTGTATTTGGAAATCCCAAAGATAAGAGAACTGAAGATTACGTAACTGGAAGGATAGGATAATGGCTAGAGTAGAATTTGATCAGGAACTAGAAAGATTAGAAACAGAAATTAAGATAATGGCATCAACAGTTGAGTCCGCTATAGAAAAATCAATTAATTCCCTTCTTGAGCAAGATATGGATTTAGCAAAAGATGTTATCAAGGGTGATGATGTCATAGATAAAATGTGTGGAGATATAGAAGACCTTTGTATGAGTATTTTGAGGAGACAAGCTCCTTTAGCATCTGACTTAAGAGAAATAGTTTCTTGCATGTATGTGATTGAAGAATTAGAAAGAATAGGTGACTACGCAGAAGGAATTGCTGTACTAACAATAAAAATAGGAATAAGACCACTGCCAACTGATCTAGTTATTATTCCTAAAATGAGTATAAAAACTATTGAAATACTACGAATGAGCACTGATACCTTTCTTATAAAAGATCCCAAAGAAGTAAAAGCAAAATATAAAGCTATAAGAAAACAAGATGATGTTATTGATGACTTAAATACTGATGTTAGAGGAAGGTTAATTCAACTTATGAAAAATAAGCCTCATGAGATTGAAAGAGCAACTTATTTATTGTGGGTTGCTCATAATCTTGAAAGAATAGCGGATAGAGGAGTCAATATAGCAGAAAGATCTATGCAACTTGTCGGAAATTAAGCATAAAATGGTGAAAAATGGTTTTCACCATTTTTACACCACTTTACGATTGGGAGGTAGTTTAAGAAAAGCCTGAGGGGTACTTTTCTCTCTGTATGAATTTTAGTTCCTCATAGATATTAACTTAGACTTCTTGATTATGTTTTGATTCTTAAGCTCTAATACAAACTTTTGATCTTCATGATTATCCTGATTTAACACTCTATGAACAGTTCTAGTAGAAATATTTAATGTTTTTGCTATTTCTTTATTTGTCATATTTGTTTTTTTCATATTAGATATGATCATATTTCTATTATTTTTAGATTTTGAATTATCTAAAATAGGGTCATCATACTTACAAAGAACTAAAGGGCATTCTAAGCATGTCTTGGAATACTCACATCCATCATCATAAAAATAATCTTTGGTTGAAGAGTTTTTATCTTCTATCATTGTCATAATTAAGCCTCTAAATGTGCGTACAATTTGGCGAAACATAAAAATATTCTGTAGAATATTTATTCTTGAATATATTAATCTTCACTAATGCATTTATCGAATCTAAATTATCATCATATAAATCTATATTTTCTGCTATCAATAATCTTTTTGAATCGATCATATTATTAGAAAAAATATATTTTGAATTCTCATAAGAAATTTCATTATGATTTTTTGAAAAAAGAAAGTCAAAGTTATTAAATTCGTTAACTTTATTTATCATTTTTAAAACAGCTGGATACAGGCATTCTATGATCAACGAACTAAAAACAGCACAGTTTATATACTCTTTTTTATTTTTTACCAATGCCCATATTCTTAAGTCATTCATTGCCTCATGCCAGCAATAAAAACACTCAATACCTACGTTATACTCTGATTTATCATTATTGATTATGTTAGATGCAATTGATCTTATTAAGTTATTTTCTGTTAGTAGTTTTGTTTCTTTATTTTTACTAAAAATATTTTCAGAAAATTTTGTTGTCATTAAAAGCCTCCTTAATTAGAACATATGTTCATTTTAGAACAGGTGTTCTAATTAAGTCAACAAAATTGATTACAGTATTTGGAAATTTTAATAGATTGGGTTTTTAGTATGTTTGATTGAAAGCAAATCAGAATTTATTTTGTTATTTTTATCACGGTGATAATGGAATTATATCTAGTAGATGTTCAATGAAGCTTCAAATTCAATTTCAAGAGTTATTTTGTCTTCCACGCTCACTATAAAAAACAGCTTAGGAATGTCCATATTAAAATCACTAAATGGAAAAGAAATATTTCCTTTACCTTTGAGGGTTCCTTGGTCATACGTTGCGTTAATATTCCATGATTTTTCATTAGTTACACCATGAATAGAAAGGTCTCCTATTAATTGAAAATCTAATGATTTTACATCTGTACTTATAAGCTTTTCAGGATCTAAACCGATAATATTTTTTATTTTAAATTCAGCATAAGGAAATTTATTTGTTTCAAGTGAATTTGACCTTAAATAATTATCTCTCTTTGACTCATCACTTTTTAATTTAGACAAGTCTATCTTAAGAATTGAATTCGAAATTGGTTTTCCATCTGAATTAATAAAAATTCCTCCAGTTATATCGTCAGTAAATCCTACTGCTTCAATGGGTGAAGGCAATCTAGCTAATTGTTCTTTAACTCTGTAGTTTGCTCTAAAAAAATTGCCAGAATCAGGACCAAATTCTACAGATAATAACGGATTAGCTTCCTTTTTTTCATCTTGATGATCTTCTTCTTTGGATGTTATCTGTTTTTCAGCTGATTTATTCAAATTTTTATTCATTTCTGATCCAGAGTCAGATGCAGTCTCTTCAATAAAGTTTGGGTCATTGGGTGAGTTTGTATCACTTGAGCATGAAAAAATAAAAGTTATTGCCAAGAGTAAAATTATTTTTTTCATACTTGTCCTTTGATTTATCAAGATTAATTTAAATTGTAAACTCTAATTATGAATTCTGTGTGAAGAAAAAAAATAATACATTAGAATTATATTATGCCTGAAAAAATTATCACAAATAAAACTTATGATTTTTCTTCTGATCAAAACCTTTGGGAACTAAGTGAATGGGAAGCTCTCGAAAAAAAAACAATAGATGGCATTTTGTCAGCTGATTCTGAAGAAGACTCTTACAAGATATGTAAGAATCTAGGTAAAAAAATAATTAAGAACTATAGTAATAGTTTTTTTACTGTAACAAGATTTTTACCAAAATCTAAAAGAGATTTAGTTGAAATAATTTATGGATCGGTAAGATTCCCAGATGAAATAGTTGATACATTTGATCTACCTTCGGTTGAAAAACATAAAATGCTTGAAAGTTGGAAAAATAAATTCTTAGAATCAAATAACCATAAAGATTTGAAATCTCTTATTAATAATGAAATACCTGTAATTATTTCTTCGTATAGGAAGGCTGCAAACGAAAAAAAAATACCTGATGAGTACTATCTTTCTTTTATCGAAGCTATGAAAAAAGATATAGACGTATCAGAATACCAAAACATGGACTCGTTAATTAATGAATATGTATATGGTTCAGCGATTGTGGTAGGTTATTTTTTAGCATATATTTACGGTCCTAATAAAAATAAAACTGTTGAAGATCTTTTAGAGCCATCAAAAGACCTAGGGATTGCACTTCAATTAACTAATTTTTCTAGAGATGTTTATGAAGATTATTTCAGAGGTAGATTTTATGCTCCTTCAAACCTAATTAAAAAGCCAAAAGATAAATCAGAGCTTTCAGGATATGTTATAAAAGCAAGGAAGATTTTAGCATTAGAAGCTGAAAATTGGTATGCAAAGGCAGAAAAAGGAATGGATTATTTTGCTCCAGACAGTCAAATTGCAATAAAAACTTGTTTAGAGCTATATAGAAAACTTAACTCAAAAATTCTAAACAATGAAATGCCTGCAGATTATAGGTATAGCTTAAGCCTTAGAGAAAAATTATCATTTTTACCCATGAGAAAATTCTGGAAATTATCCTTACTTTATATATGAAAAAAAAATCTAAAATAATAATTATTGGTGGAGGCATAGGAGGATTGTCATTAGGACCTTTATTAAGTAATGATAACTTTGAAGTTGAAATTTTTGAATCTGAACCAACTCTAGGTGGAAGAGCAAATATTATAATGGAAGAAGGTTTTACTTTTGATACAGGGCCATCCCTTCTAAATTATCCATGGGTTTACGAAGAATATTTTTCTAATTTTGGTAAAAATTTTTATGATTATGTTGATCTGATAAAGGTTGATCCAGCGGTTAATTTTGTATGGAGAGACAAAACTAATCTACAACTCAGCTCTGATATCAACAAACTATCTGATGAAATAAGTAAATTTTGTCCTAATGACAGAAATGGACTAATAGAATTTTTAAAAAGTTCTCAAAAAAAATATGATCTAGCATTTAAGAATATTGTTACTAAGAATTCGTCTAATGTTTTCAGCTGGTTAATAAATGCTGGTATAACAAATCTTCTTAGTCTCGGATTGACAAACAGTATGTATAACGAGATCAATAAATTTTTTGAAGAGAAAAAAGTTGTGGAGGCACTCAGTTCCTACAGCATGTATTTAGGTGATTCTCCTTATAAACTTCCTGGGTTTTTTAGTATATTGCCTTATGGAGAATTACAGTATGGTCTCTGGATGCCAAAAGGTGGGATGTATGGGCTTGTTGAAGGACTAATTAAATTGAATCAAGAAAAAGATGTAAAAATAAATACTTCTTCCAAAATAAAAAAAATCATAGTAGAAAAAAAATCAGCAATAGGAGTAATTCTAGAGAATGGAAGCAAGATATTTGGTGATATTGTTATCTCTAATGTTGACTCAGAAACAACCCACAAAGACTTAATTGGTATTAATTCTAAAAAATATAAAATGACTCCATCTGCATACACATTTTACTGGGGTATAAATAAAAATATTGATTCTCTAACACATCATACTATTTTCTTACCTGATAATTTCAAAAAAACATTTGATGAACTTTTCATCAAAAATGAAATCCCAAATGATTTACCTTTTTATATTTCAATCCCATCAAAAACTGACTCAAGTTTAGCTCCAAAAGGACAGTCTTCTCTTTTTGCACTAATTCCTTGCCCTGTTATTTCAAAGTTTAGTGAGGAACATAATATTGAAAAAGCAGTCGAATTAAAAAATGAAGTTTTTAATAGATTTCAGCAAAATGATATAGATATAAAAAAAGAAGATATAATTTTTGAAAAAATTTATACTCCACATGAATGGAAAAATAATTTTGGACTTTTCGACGGTTCAGCTTTTGGACCGTCACATAATTTTTCTCAAATAGGTCCATTTAGGAACTCAAATAAATCAAAAAAAATCAAGAATTTATACTTTGTAGGAGCTTCTACAACTCCAGGAACAGGTGTACCTATGTGTATTTTAAGTTCTAAAATGACAAACGAAATCATTCAAGAAGAGTTACATAAATGAATATTATAATTTTGATAATACTTAGTTCGTTTATTTTTTACTCAATAATTATTAGTTTAAGTAATATTTTTTGGAGATATTCAAAATCTAATATTATTTATAAAAATGATCTATCCATACTTATTCCTGCTAGAAATGAAGAAAATAATATACTTAATTGTTTAAATTCCATAATTAGAACAAACAAAAATTATAAAGAAATAATAGTTTACGATGATCATTCCACTGATGGCACTTTAGAAATCTTAAGAAAAGTCTCCAAAACAGACTCTAGAATTAAGATTGCTAAAACGAAAAAATTAGAAAAAGGTTGGATAGGAAAATCATTTGCATGTTATCAACTAGCTAAACAGTCATCTTCAGAATGGATAATCTTCATAGACGCAGATACTGAAGTAAAAGATGATCTGAGTCAACTTATAAATTATTCATTAGAAAACAAATTATCTATGCTTTCAGCGTGGCCTAAAATAGAAATGAAATCACTATCAGAAAAAATTTTCATGCCCATTCTAAATTTTATAGTTTATACTACTTGCCCAATGATTATTTCAAAAAAAAATATTCACTCTGAAAATTTAGGTATAGCTCACGGAGCATGTATTTTATTTAGTAGAAAAATATATATGAAACTAGGAGGACATAAGCTCGTAAAAAAAGATCTTTTTGAAGATACTAGGTTGGCTAGAATATGGAGATCTAAAGGAGAAAAAAATTATTGTATAGATGGGAAAGATATAATTTCAGTAAAAATGTATAGCTCTTTTAATGAGATATGGAATGGTTTTAAGAAAAACTATTATCCTAGTTTCGGTAAGGATTTATCATTTTTTATTTTTCAAACAATCTTCTTTTTGAGTTATATAGTCTCCCCTCTTATTTATTTATGGTTAATTTTGACTGATTTATATAGAGAAATTTCATTGATCTTATTAATACTAAATTTCATCCCAATTCTAATAATAAATATTAAGTTTAGATACAATTTTTTTTCAATATTTACACAACCCATCGGAATATCTATTATGCTTATTCTAGGAATATCCTCATGGAAAAATATGAAGTTTGGAAATGGTCTGACATGGAAAGATAGAACTTATGACTAAACAAAAAAAAGCCATAATAATTGGTGGGGGATTGGGTGGATTATCGACAGCTATAAATCTATTAAATTCTAGCTTTGAAGTAATGATTATCGAGAAAAATAAAAACCTCGGGGGGAAAATGAATATTTTTCAAAAAGAAGGGCATACATTTGATACAGGACCTTCATTAATTACTTTGCCTCATATTTTTGAAAATTTATTCAAAAAAATTGATGAAAATATTCATGATCACATTAAACTATTAAAAATCAATCCTCTGTTTTTATATATGTTTGAAAATGAAAAGATTGAATATTCTTCAAATCTTAGTAGTATCGAAAAAATTTATTCTGATTCTCAAGATCAATTAGAAAATTTCTATCAGTTGATATCAAAAGGTTCAAGGTTATTTAATTTAAGTGAGAATACTTTTTTTGAACAATCTTTATTTTCGAAACCAAAATTTTCAAACTTAAAACTTTTACTTCAATCTCCCTATAAGGTTTTCTTTCAAAAATATAATAAATTAATTGAAAAAACATTCGAAGATGAAAAACTAAGAAAAATATTCAACAGATATCCTACATACGTAGGCTCATCTCCTTATAAAGCTACAGGAATATTATCTGTTATTCCATTTATGGAGCTTAGCTACGGAGCCTGGTATATTGAAGGTGGAATTTATAAATTGATTGAGGCTTTAGAAAATATTATTCTACAAAAAAATGTAGAAATTAGAAAAGATACTAAAGTTTCTAAAATAAATCATAAAAATAGTAAAATTGAATCAGTTACTCTCAATAATGGAGAGGAAATAAAGTGTGACGTTGTTGTTAGTAACGTAGATCCAATAATAACTAAAAGCATGCTTGACAATAATGCAAAGATAAAAAATCAGTCTTTATCAATGTCAGGTTTAGTTCTATTAGTCGGAACCAATAAAAAGTTTCATGAATTATTGCATCATAATGTAATTTTTTCTGATGATTACGAAAATGAGTTTAATGAAATTTTTGAACAAAAAAAATTTCCTACAGATCCAACTGTTTACATAAATTGTCCAACTAAGAATGATAAAACTTTAGCTCCAGAGGGATGTGAATCTATTTTTATCATGTGCAATACTCCAGCAACAGAAGATTCATGGGGTACGAGTAAAATTCAGGATTCAATTTCAAAAATCAGAAAGACATTAGAAAAACAAAATCTTGAAAAATTAATAGATGATGCAAAATTTATTGAAGTCATTACCCCCAATGATTTTGAAAAAAAATATGCTGCCCCCTATGGATCTATTTATGGGAAAGTATCTCATGGATTACTTGGCACAATAAGGAGGCCTTCAAATAAGGATAAAAAAATTAAAGGATTATATTATGTGGGAGGTGGAGTTCATCCAGGTGGCGGAACCCCTATTGTAATAATGTCTTCAAACATAGTAACTAAAGAAATAGTTAAAGACTATGTATAACTATCTACAAGAGAAATATAATATAAATAGATTACGATTAGGTACTGCAATCTCATTTTTACTCTTGATAGTACTCATTATGGGTGGAATTCTGTCAGAATTAGGGGTTATAAAAAATACTCCTAGCTGGGCTCCTAATTTATTCATGATAGTAGGAAGTTTAATTATTCTATTTTTTTCTGATAGAAAACTACGTCTTCTTTATATAGCTATTGGAACAATAGGGTTTTTATACGAAGTTATTGGTGTAAAATTTGGTTTTTTATTTGGAGCGTATTCATACTCTGACGTATTTAATTTACAATTATTTTCTGTCCCTTTGGTTATGATATCAGCTTGGATTATTATTGCTAATTTTACTAATAGTTTCCTTAGAAACATGAA
>CETG01047880.1_pt1 | contig 27937 bp, 27 predicted proteins | sample 361471 | NCBI WGS metagenome assembly CETG01 (sample SAMEA2622696, study PRJEB7988) | marine metagenome | isolation source: saline water (ENVO:00002010), including | reverse complement strand
CTTTCTAAGCCCATACACAGGGCGGAATTCATCCTCTATCGATTACTTGGGTATCTCTTGTTAGCCGGCACCTATATTCTCGTACTTGTACTGATTATGGCATTCGTTACATCTTTGATTGCACCTGGAGATAGTATAGTCAGGCTATCAGATTATCCAGTATGGCTGGGGGTGGGATTTGCCACCATATTGGTGCTGGCCGCATATGGGGCGCTGTACAATACAATCGGACTAATCGCCCCTAAGTACGGCGTATACTTCTGCATCATTCTTGGAATCTGGGAATTTATCATGGGGCTGTTTACGATGACTCTACCCTCTGCTACGGTGCCTATGCTTTCTGTATCTCATTGGGCTTTACAGCTGATCGATTCAGTAGTCCTGATTGCTTGGCCAGACACTCTCCAATATACTCAGATTTCCAGTGCCTTTGGCGTTGAATCTGGCCTACCATTCTTCTGGCAACCTCCAGTACACACTCTTGGAACACAAAGTCCCGTCGTAGCTTTGCTAGTCAGTTGCTCAGTCCTAGTGATGATCACTTTGCTCATGATGGCCATCGGTCAATCCAGTTTCAAGAATCGCGAAATTATGTGAGGAATCTACATGGAGAAGATGGAGAAATTCGTTGGAGATTTATCTTCGCTCTGGAGACTGGATGTGATGCCCCCTATCCCTCGCCTATCTTGGTGGTGGTACTGGGCGATTATGTTCGTACCTGACCCCGATAATCCAAAACGCTCACGGCAACTAATGATCCTCTGGTCTACCAAGGAAACTCCTGCGATTAGAGTCAATGGGTATTGGTGGAAGCCCGGATCAAGGATGGCTATTGATGAAGATGGAGGGCATGTCATCCCTGGAATGGTATGCGCTTGGTGGTATGACGGAAAGAAGATGTTTGAGCCCCTAGTAATGAGGGAATGCAGAATGGCCATGGTCGATGACAAACACCCTCTATGGCCAGCAGACGGATCCGGTGAAGGAGCAGGCGCCATAGTTCCGATTCTAGATGAGGACTTCTCATTGGGGATGAGGCCTGGCAACAAGGGCTTCTGGCTCTCTCTGACTAGTGATGAACAGGCACGCGCCGAGGGGGCTCCAACTTCGTTTGAGGCTGAAATGACTCCTTGGTGGGGCCCCCCCAGCACTCTGACCTACAGGAACAATGTGTACGGCCTCAACATGGGCTATGATATTCTGAGGCTTCAGGGAACAAAACTCAATCTGAAAGTTGATGGAGAGGAGTTTGAAGGCTCAGCATACTTCCAGAAAGTTTCCGTGCAAGCGCCATCATTCCCTTGGTTCTGGGGAATGCTCCACTTCGATGATGGCTCATACATTGATTGGTTTAGGCCACATATCACCCCCGGAATGACCTCAATGGATGACAAGCCATGGCGTCTTCGAGATTTTATTCGGACTCCGGCAATAGGTACGGGAATATTCCATGATGCTAGAAGAGGCAGGACTGAGAACTTCAAGCGCTGTGAGGTCGAGGTACTAAAGCCGGAAGAGGACGAGCCACTATTGGACAATCATGGAAACCCTCTGCCTAAGTTCAAAGTCAAAGTTTGGAACGGAAGGACTCAGATTTCGATTATCGTAAGGGCAGTTAGCAGGGCACGCTGGACATTTGATCAACCGACACGAGCTGGTATGGTCAGTCATTTGACATACAATGAATATCCGCTAGAAGTACTCAACATAGCAATCCTAGATGAGCAGGGGTTGAGGACCGGAGAAGACTACGAGTGGATGGTCGGAAACGCTGAGCACACATGGGGAATTCTACACTAGCGGCGCCGCACCGTTCTTAACCTCCGGCCTACCAAGTTGGAACCGAGGCGATGAGATGAGCGACGAAGACATGGTTACTAAGGCAGCACAGCATATCATGCAAGGCGATTTCATGGAGGCCATGGGTCTCTTTGAGTCACATACTGAGGCTAACCCAGATGACCCTGCTGGTTTTCATGGATGGGCAGAGGCTGCTCTGTTCGAGATTCAACAGAATGGTAATCTTGACGACAACGGAAACGATCGCATAAACGAAGGACAGGTCGCGGCATACTTCCGTAAAGCCTCATCAATGGCCCCGGACAATGCAGAGTATCTCGCTGCGCATGCAAATGCTCTGCTTGAGTTTGATCGTATTCCTATGGCCATACGAGAATTCCAGAAGCTACGCGATCTTGGCGCTTCAAACGATGAAGTCGATGTCTCTTTCCATCTCCACGAGGCGGCGCGAGTACTCATTGATTCCGTCGACCTGAAGACAGGTTTCGACAGAAGTCACCCCTTCGCAAGACAGTATATTCCAGTAGCCATTGAATTCGCTCTTCTGGGACTTGGCTTCCCCTCTGCAGAAGAGGCCACAGAGTATCTAGCAGAGGATTAGGGAGGCAGTTGCTTGGACAGCGACCGTGTAATGGTCGCCCTAGGCTACCACGGAGATTCCTTCCATGGTTCCCAGACTCAGCCTGGTATCAGGACGGTAGAAGGCTCTCTTGTCAAGGCTTTAGAGAGACTCGGCTGGGGTTCTTCCAACTGCCTAGAGATGTCCAGCCGCACAGATGCAGGAGTAAGCGTGAGGATGAATCTGGCTAGAATAGATCTGCCGAGTGAGGTAGCCAGATCAATTCAGAGAGCCAATCTACTGAGGGCTCTGAATGACAATTTACCGATAGGAGTGATAGCTTGGGGTGCCGAAGGAATACCTGAGGATATGAGAATCAGACACTCAACCTCTCGTCACTATCTGTATCGCACCGAGGTGTCTCATGATTGGCCTAGAGAAGTTGATGATGATGCATTCGCCGAGGCTTGCTCGGTATTGCAGGGTCAGCACGATTTCACGAACTTGTGCCGCCTCGATGAGGGAAAGAACCCAATCAGGACTGTTGACGAATGTATTCCGTGGACAACCGAAGAAGGTCGTATCATTGGAATCTCTGTAAAATCAAGGGCATTCCTGTGGAATCAGGTCCGTAGAATGGCCAGCGCAATTTCTGGAGTGGCTTCAGGAAGGAATAGTATCGAAGATATCCAATCAGCACTTGACAATCCCGATATCCCCGTCGATCTCGGAAGATCCCCCTCAGAGGGTTTGATGCTCTGGTCAATCGAGAATCTACATACTTCGAATATGATCGATTCAGCTCTGCCTAAAACGAGGTGGTTCACCTCTCCTCCGGATGATGCCAGACAGCACACCAGATGGCGCTCGCTCGCTCGTCTGGAGATGTCAACACTGCTGGAGAGAGAGTGGATGAGACTTCTCAAACAAGCCTGATGAAGACCTCATCCCCATCTTCGCATGGCAACGCTTCACGCAGGAATGAGGAAGAAATAACTTCGGCTATCTCAGTATGCCGAGTTAAGTCAGGAATCAGTATAGCACATCCAATCCACTCATCACCACCGCGTCTTATTTCTGCTCTGAATGCGGTGGCGCCTCCGAATGATTTCCCTGAGCGTTCAAAACCATGCACTCTTAGTGCCTTAGTACGCTTAGCCTTCTCTCCTTCTTCAAGTCCGGCCAGAGCTCTGAGGCTTCTGTATTCTGCTAGATTATCGCCGAACAGTTCGATGTTCAGAGTACCAGGCCATGCACCCGTCCCCAGTATCGTCTTGAACTGATCTTGGTAGTGTGCTTGTGCCATGAATACATGCGCACGACCGAGACCACTCGATACCACTCCGGCCAGATGCATGTTCTCCCCCTAGGGCGGCCGCTCATAATGTTCCTGATACGAAATCAAAGCGAAAAGTGCTGACCCTGCCAACTGACTCCCCACCCCATTTTGACCAACTCGTCGTACTCGCTTCCTTGTTTGAGAAGTGGATTTGAGTGATTCAGGTGAGTGAAGTGAATCTCAGGGTCCCCTTCACTCCTTTTACCCAATCTCATCAGGCTCTCCGAAACAGTGGGATGAGGGATCTGACTCATGTCTCTCCCGGGTAACTCCTCCGGCCCCCAGAAAGAACCGTCAATCAGGGCAATATCGACTTCGAGAGAGAACAACCACTCACGAATTGTTTCGGCACCATGCATCGCGAGAGTTCCATCCCATTCGTCATGGTCAGGCAAAAATAAGACAGATTTGTCAGGTCCCCTAATCAAGATGGCATGAGTATCGGCAAATTCATCCCGATGAGGGACTGGAACGAAAACCAACTCAAAACCACAACTTTTGGATGGCTCAAAACCTTGCATCGTAGTAATTTCTGAGGTAGAGAACGGCATCATCATCTCTCGCTTCTCCATCTCGGCGATGACCAATCTACTAGCAAATAATGGCAACTCGCTGACACCCATAACTTCCTTTCCAAACTGGCCAATTCCATCTATATGTCCAATGTGTACATGAGTTAAACTCACACTATCTGGCCTAGCAACTCCTTGTCTGTCTAAGGAATCAGCCCACAGTCTCATTTGGTCGGGCAGCGCCCTACTGGCTTCAATCAAATGCATACTACCATCGGAACCCACAATACCGCATGCGACAGGATGCCTACGCAGCATCGGATTATCATGCGCATCCATGCAATTCGAGCACTCGCATCCTGCATGTGGGACACCCCCGTCCTGAGCAATTCCCAGCACCGTGAGGGTGACGGCCATACTGCTCGGTGGAGGGCATAGCGCATGAAGCACACGCACTAGAGGAGAGAGTCAACCTCCGATGGAGCAATGAACCTGAACTGACTCTGCGTGTCATGGCAGCCGACTTATCGTGGATGCGCGACCGTTACGAAGAGTTACGCTCGCAAGGTCTCGACTGGGATCCTCCTGCATTGCAGTCAGCAAGTGAGCCGCGATGCATGGTAGATGGACAAGAGATGATCATGCTCTCTGCCAATAACTACCTCAATCTCGCAACTCACCCCAAAGTCGTCGAAGCATCGATTGAAGCCACGCGTAAGTATGGTGCTGGCTCAGGCTCAGTCAGAGCGATTGCCGGCACCTTGGATTTACATCTTGAGGCCGAGCACCTCTGTGCCCAGTTCAAAGAAGTAGAGGCCGCGCTAATTTACTCGGCCGGATATACTGCCAATGTTGGACTAATCCCGACTCTTGTACGGGGGCCTGAGGATGTAATCATCTCCGATGAATTGAATCATGGCTCCATAATCGATGGAGTCAGGTTGACTAAGGCATCTAGGGCAGTCTACCAACATAATGACATGGATGCATTAGAGAACATACTCAAACAATACAAGGATAGCGATAGGAAATTGATCATTACTGACGGGGTTTTCAGCATGGATGGTGATATCGCACCTCTGGATGAAATTACTGAACTCGCCGAAGCACACGATGCGATGATATTCGTAGATGACTGTCATGGCGAAGGAGTTCTAGGAGAGGGCCGTGGAATAGTCGCTCACTTCGGCTTACAAGGAAGGGTAACCTTCGAGATAGGGTCTTACTCGAAGGCCTTAGGAGTTCAAGGAGGAATTGTGGCGGGTTCAGAAGATGTACGCAGACACGCACTCAACCATAGCCGCTCTTGGTTACTCTCAGGAAGCCAGCCTCCCGGAGTAGCAGCAGCACAGAAGGCTGCGGTAGAGGTTTTGATGACCGAACCACAACATGTCAAGAAACTATGGAGCAACACCGATTACTTCCGCAGTGAGCTAGAATCACTAGGCTTTGACACCGGTGTGAGTGAGACGCCAATTATCCCAGTGATGTGTGGTGAGAGTTCACTGGCCCAAGAACTGTCATCCGCACTCAGAGAACAAGGTGTGATGGCAGGGGCAATCGTTTTCCCAATGGTAGCGCGTGACAAAGCTAGAGTTAGAACTCAGATGTCAGCTGGCTTATCTCGAGACGATCTAGACGAGGTAATAGCCAAGTTTGACGCTTGTGGCCGAGAGCTGGGATTGATTTGAGGAATTGAAATGCAACAAGAGAGACGTGAGAAATTATTGGTATTCTGGCTACTGGCATCGGCCTTTGGGATTATGTTCGCAGTCCTGTCTTGGGCTCAGGAGGCCGACCTATTGCCGCCTGCAGACGAACTCGGTGCATGGAAAGGAGTAATGGCAGTAGTAACAGGTTTGATTCTATATTGGCTGGTGGCAAAGGACATCCCCGGGGGGCCGGGAGATGTCTGACCTAGGGTGCTGGCCAATCAAATGCGAAATTCCAGTCCAATGGGGCGATTTAGACGCTTTGAATCATGTAAATCATACTAGGTTCCTTACTTGGATGGAAACTGCTCGAATGCAATACTTCATCGCCAGTGGATTTGATGAATTGCATAAATCAGAAGGAATAGGGCCGATTCTTGCCGGCCTCAAGGCCGACTACCTCTCTCCTGTGAGTTTCCCCGATACCGTTACCGTACACACTACAGTTACTCGTATTGGGAATTCATCCTTTGATATGGGCTACAAAATTACCAGTGAGGCTAAGGGCGGAGAATTAGTTGCTACTGGAACTGTTTCTGGAGTAGTATTCGACTACGGAGCCGGTAAGAGCACAGCGATGCCCGATTCTCTCAGACAGAAAATCTACGAAATTGAAGCATCAGTCTGACTGGCTCTCGTCTACTACTTCTTCCAACTCATCATCTTCCGTAACAATTACTTCTTCAGAGTCGGAGCTGTCAATTGTTCTGACCATTCCCTCGAAAGGCTGCAGTCCACGATCTAATCTATCGATAATCCTCCATCTTGGTGCATATGAGAGGTGTATGTACAGTGGACCAGGCAGAACAAAGCATACCCAACCCGCAAACATGGCATAATCTGGAATCTCATTCATCATCGAGACCGAGATAATCGCCAGTCCAATGAAAGGGAAAGGGAATAGGAATCTTCTGCGATTCTCCAGTCGGATTGGTGGACGCTTCGATACCGATGCTATAATTGACGATGATCCGCCTAAGAAGGAGCATAATGTGATTAGCATAAGCGTCTGAAATCCCCAGTCTCTGAGTGAATCTGTCATCGAAATGTCGTCTACATTACCAAAATATGCGTATGGTAGCAATAGAGTCAGGCCGACCAGAAATCCGTAGAATGAGCCGATGAACACAGGGTGCGAGGCATAGAGTGGGTAGCGCAGAAACAATTGGCTTAGACTGCCGCCCTCTAGCATGTGGCGGTGCTCCGAGTCCAACTCGTCTAACCTATCTCGCCAATCGGTCACGAGTACTGCAGAAAACACACCTGTTTTCACCATTCCGGGAGTAATTACGCTCAATTTTCCACAAACAATCCCAGATAACCAGTCCGGAAATCATGAATCTACTGTCCGAAGAGTTATCATTGACAACTCTCTAGGTCTAATGCTAGGCGATAACATGGGTGACGATGACGCACTATTCACTATATCTGAGGGACATCTGGATACCGGTCTTCGTGGGATACCTGTGGGGACTTGTCGGACCTCCTTCGTCGACCCAATCGAAGGAGTGCACTATGTCGGTTATCCAGTAGGAGACTTGGCCAACCTGGAAGAAGAGGATGTAATCTATCTCCTGATGAACAAGAGGTTGCCGACAGAAGAAGAGTCAGCGGCATTCCGGGCCGAACTAGCCCACCGCGCAGAAGAGATGCCCACTGGTGCACTCAGGGTACTCGAATCTCTAACTCCTGGCAGTGGCCACCCAATGGACTGGTTGGCTATCGGCATAATGGCTCTCGGGGCTGCTGATTCATCCGGGGATGCTAGGTCGGACTCGATGAATCTCATTGCCCGTATGCCTGAGTTGATGGCTAGGCTATTCCTCCTGAGAGGCGGCAAACCAGAGGAACTCAGGCCACGCAAGCCCGAGTTGGGCCTGGTGGAGAACTTTGTACACATGCTAGGCATTGAGGGCGCAGAAGCAGAGAGGATGGAACGTGTACTGAGATTCTTCTTCATTCTACACATGGATCATGGCGGCGGCAACCTGTCGACATTCTCAGGCAAAGCGGTTGCATCCGGTCGCGCCTCTGTATATGCATCAATTGCAAGTGCGATGAACGCATTGTCGGGGCCCTTGCACGGCAGGGCTAACCAAGCATGCTTGGAGTTCGTCCAGCGCATCGGAACATCCAATCCAGAAGATATTGAGGAATTCGTTCGTTCTGAATTGGCCGCTAGGAGGCCAATCTATGGATTTGGACACGGAGTACTTAGGGCCGAAGACCCTAGGGCAAGTTTGTTGATTGAACTCGGATCAGAGATTTGCCCTGAGGATGAGAACTACAAGACTGTGACGGCTTTGAGAGAAGTCGTCCCTCCTATACTCAAGGAGATTCCGAAGATCAGTAATCCATACCCAAATGTCGATCTAGCCAGTGGTAGTTTGTTGCACTCGGTTGGATTCCGTAAACCGGATTACTACACTACTTTCTTTGGTTGGGCCCGAGTAGCTGGAATCTGCGCTCAGATTCTTGATGAGAGAAGCGCCAGAGATGGCAGAGGAACTCCAATATACAGGCCAAAATACATTCCTAGGGAACAGCCTCACCAGCGCCTAGAGTAGTCAGCCCGTTCCATAGGTACGACCAGAACCTCTGTGTCCGATGATTCTGGATACTTCCCATGGCATACTCGAACCGGATGAATCAGACATCAGAGTTTCGATATCTCTCTCCCAGAGCCACTTTTTCCGCCAGTAATCTAGAAAACTCCTCTTGTCATAATCTGACATCTCTGACCAAGGAGTAACTTCTCGCTGCAACTCTGAGATTATTGATGCGTGATGTTCAGCCGCAGCAGAATCCAGCTTGTTCTGCTGCTCCAAATTCAATGGCTGAGTAGCAGGCCTAAGCCACCTCGCCTCACCTGTAGGCAATGTGGTTACTTCAGGAGATAACTCATCCGAGATTGCAGTTAATCCCGCATCCATCAGGGCGCGTTCCACACGGAGTTTTGCAGGCCAGACGAATACTGGGAATCCTTTCCTTTTTCGAGTCAAATTCGTCAATTGTCTTCCATGCAATCCGACTGTTGTTCCTATAGTCAGGTGGCGCTTTGTACCGTCGAGATAGTGTAATGCGGCTGGTAGCATTGGAGCACCTATGTTTCTCTGCAATCGCATCAGTCTGGGAAGAGAAAGGGCGATGAAGTAGGGTGTAGCAAAAACTCGCTTGACAAAACTACTACCCCAAGGCCTGAGATACGGAACCAGCCTCGCGAAACGCAACTTACTACCGGCCCTTTCGGCCGCCTTCAACAATCTTGGCTCAAACGAATAGACTACGGTACTTGATTCACCAATGCCCATAGGCTCTAGGGATTCGTCAACCAGTTCAATCATCTTGCGCATGTGTTCTGTTCTAGCCTCTCCTGACATCAACCACCCAGTCTTACCACTACTGGGATGGGGAATCTTGAGTTCTATGCATGCGAATCTACTGTCTTCTAGCCAAGGTTTGGTAAAGCCTGGTTCGGCAAGCATCTCATCGAAGGTGCATACATGGCTAGGCATTGATGAAGAGTCCTCACATTCGGGAAACCTACCATCTGCCGTTTTGGTATCATGATATGCCACTAATTCTCCATCTGCAGATAGTCTGAGATCCAATTCAACTCCGTCGGAAACTTGCATTCCGTGAACGAGAGCAGCGAGTGAATTCTCAGGTGGCTGTTGCCATCCCATAGCACCACGAGAAGAATCAGGTCCAATAATGCACGGACGGGACAATTAGTAGCAGCCCCAATGCTCAAACCCTTGTTCTCTCACCGCGCCGTAGGTATAACCATGTCAGAGACAGTAGAATTGGACCGCGCATCAGACCCTCAGGCAGTCAAAGGGTACGCATTCTATGATTGGGGAAAGTCAGCATTTGAGACGAGTACAACAGTAGCCATACTTCCTGCTTGGTATGCATATCTGTTTCTTGAGGCGAATGGACTTACGACTACGATAGCCAATATCGACATGACTGGAGATGCCGTTTGGGCCTATGCTGTAGCCGCTGCTACTCTCTTGGTTGCCATACTGGCTCCAGCATTTGGAGTAATGGCCGACAAAAAGCCGATTAAAATGACTTGGTTGAAGTACCTTACTTATCTTGGAGCAGGCTCAACTTTCCTAATCGGATTTGACTTCCTGTATGGTGGTTCTGAGTGGATTTGGATGATGGTTTTCTTCCTTCTCGCAAATATAGGTTTGAACGGTGCAGGGGTATTCTACAATGCCCTATTACCACATATGGGTACAGATGAAGAGATGGATGATATCTCCAACCGCGCCTTCGCGTATGGTTACCTCGGAGGAGGAATACTACTACTGGTACATTTTATTCTGGTATTGGGCATAGGCGGAGACTTCGTTATCCGTCTCTGTTTGGCATCAGCAGGAATTTGGTGGTATGGTTTTGCACTTCTTACTTTCAAGTATGTGCCGGAGCCCCCTATGGAGGGAGAAGAGGAAACTATCGCACTAGGGTCCGCTTATCGACAAGTCGTTCAAACATTGAAGGAAGTAAGCAAGTTCCGAACGCTATTCATTTACATGCTGGCATACTTCTTCTTCATCGACGGTATCAACACCGTAACTGCATTGGGAGGAGTGTTTGGTTCGACTGTTCTAGGTGTGACAACTACCGAACTCATGATTACCATTCTAGCAATTCAATTCGTAGCTTGGCCAAGTGCACTAGGGTTCACAAAATTGGCAAATAATTGGGGAACAAAGAAGGCGTTAAGCGCTTCTCTAGTTGGATGGGTGGTTCTTTGCTTTGCCGCCTGCTCATTCGCCCCTCTATCATTGGATTCTCACGACCAATATGATGTCCTCTTTGAATGGGACTCAGATGGCGATGGCATTGCTGATTCATACGACGACGATATCGATGGAGATTGGTATACAAATCAGGAAGAAATTGATGCAGGAACCGATCCCAATGATTACATGAGTAGCCCATCGGAACAATCTCAGAGATGGCTCCAAGAGAGACTCAGTACCGCCGGCGGATATGTCTCTTACATGAACTACAACTTCGACTCTAGCATAGCTCAGAAGACGGATTTTTCTGATAATGAGTTTAATGAGCAAGAGTGGGCGAATACTTATTCTAGTATTCTTCCCGTTGAAATTGGAGATAGTAGCGGCATCTATGATTGGAAATGGGGGAGCTCTGCTGACAACCCTTACATGGTAGAAGCGGCCAATCAGGCGCTAATCGAAGAATTCCTGTCTTCAATGCAAGAATCAAGATTCAGTGCGAGTGTTTCTGGAGGGCCACTAGACTCATCCGTTTCTTTAGGTGTTGATCATCCTACTAGTCTAGGGGACGGGCCTATCGACTCAATTCCAAAAACTGTCAGAGATATCGTCTGGGAGCCTCTGGGACTAACCGTCGGGTTACAATTCCTAATTCTAGGATGTGGAATGGGAACTCTGCTTGGTGGCTCTCAGGGACTCGCTAGAAGTATGTTCGGCCAGATGGTACCAGAGACCAGAAGTGCCGAATTCTTCGGGTTCTTCGGGTTCTTCGGAAAAGTCGCCGCATTCATAGGCCCACTAATTTATGCAACTCTGACTGTTATGTTTGACAGCAGAGTCGGAGTTTTCAGCATCTCTCTTCTGATTCTAATCGGCGCATACATGATGCGTATGGTAGATGTTGATGACGGCAGAGCCGCTGCCAGAGCCGAGGATGCAAGGAACCGAGGCATCAGCCTGGATTAGAAAATCTGTCAATTACTAGTGCTACCTCTAGCAAAACTAGAACCGGTCCTCCGACTAGGAAGAGTGAGAGCGGATCCGGGGGCGAGAGGAGGGCACCAAATGCAAGCGCCACAAACCACAAAACCTCCCGATTCTCAGTGATACTGCTTCGCTCTACCAAGTCGTACCTAAGCATCAGTAGAACAGCTAGTGGGACTTGGAACCCAACTACTGAGGCGAAGAACAAGCCGATGATGAAACCAATCCAAGATTTCAACTGCCAAGTAGACTCCAATCCGGATGATGCAGCATCTTCGGATAGGTATTCCAGCAACATTGGGATTAGAATGCCATCTGAGTAAGCAGCCCCTGCCGCAGCAAGTAAAGCAACCCCGAGCAATACGAACAGAAGCCCTCCAATTCCGCCACCGGTTGGAACAAACTTCCTCCTATATGCCTCAGACAGAATCTTACGGCCATTCCAACCGAAATCCATCAATATCAATAGAACTACACAAGCCAAGCCAATGTTAGCTGCAATCCTCAGCCTCAGTAGTACAGCCTCCATAGGCTGTAGAATGATGATGTCAACTCCATCTGGTAGGTAACCGTCGTTTCCGATTAACCACTCTATAATTTCTGCCGCAGCCGGATATCCGGCTACAAATCCAACTAGGAAGGCCAAACCTAGCAGGAAGAACCTCCTTGTCATATGCTCTATCAGCCCTCTCAGGGCCGCGCGAGGCAGGACATCCCCCGTTGCCTGACTCATGCTTCGTGTAGGCATATCATTCGTGAATACATCGCTAAGTGAAATTACTTCCGAACGATGATAGTGAGGAGATCTTCGTCCTTCAACAGATGATCTAGACCTACGCGCTGCCAATCGAACTTAGCACTAGGCCCCTTGACTCTAGCATAGCGGAATTTGCGCACAAAGTCCCGATGCAACTTAGCGCAGACATCTCGGACTGTTGAGGTATCTTTGACAATCAAAGGCTCGACCAAATCTGCCTCCTGACCCTGGGGCTTGAGGTAAATTGACATGAAGTTTAGATGGTCGAAGATAAAGTCCTTCATCGCCCCAATTCCTTCGCCAGTTTTAGCTGAAACTTCGAGCACTGGCCATTCCTCTGGAAGCATACTCCTGGCTCTCTTGATATCCTTCGGAGTGGCCAGATCAATCTTGTTCAGCACCACTACGGCGCGACTGTAGACTCTACTGCCAGCAAGCGTGTCTACAATGTGGTCGTCTGTGACATTAGTGCGCAGAGTCACTGTAGCAGAGACGATGCCGAAACTGCGTACAATTCCTCGTATTTCTTCCTCAGTAAGATTGGTTTGCTCGACTGTCGAACGTACGACAATTCCCCCTCTTCTCGTACGAGTAATGAACACTTGAGGAGGCTGTTGATTCAGCCTCATACCCGACTTCCAAAGCTCCCTGTCTAAGATGTCAAAGTGCGACTCCTGAAATGGATCGACAACATACAGGACCATGTCCGAACCACGAATGACATTCAGAATCTCCCTACCTCTTCCTTTACCATCGGCTGCGCCTTTAATTAGTCCTGGCAAATCGAGAATCTGAATCTTAGCACCTCGATGTTCCATTAGACCGGGAATACAGGTCAAAGTCGTGAACGCAAACTCTCCGACCTCTGAATCGGCTCCAGTCAATTGGGAAATTAGACTAGACTTTCCAACACTTGGAAATCCGACTAGAGCAACCGATGCATCACCAGATTTCTTGACCTCGAAGCCCGGGCCACCGCCACTAGACTTGGCATGAGCCTGCGCCTTTTCCTTTCTGGCCTTCAGGGCGGCTATCTTTGCCTTCAGCTTACCAACATGACCTTGTGTTGCCTTGTTGTACTTGGTCTTGCTAATCTCGTCTTCGAGAGATTGGATTTGTTCCTCGATAGTGGCCAAGGCTCCCTCTCCTGCTCTCCAGCAAATCCGACGCCCGGCCCCGGGTTATTGAATCCGGTGGCATCTCATCACTCGGTAAAGCCGAGCGAGGGTTCTTTGCATACCTCCCGTTGGTTAGTATTAGGTGACCCTATGCCCGACGCAATCCTGCAACTGGTAGACAGGGAGGCCTTTCGAAATCTCCAATCCATGCCACTTGGGGACTTGCTCGCTGGCATGGACTCACAATCACTGAGGGAACTCCGTCCCCGAGCAGACCCGCGCTTCCATCGACCTTTCGATGTAGACTTGGAAGGCGACATACTCGAATGGTTCGATGCAAATCAAGAGGTTGATCATTCTGAAACGCTGACTAATCAGAATTTGGATGAAGATTCCGTTGGCGAGTTGGCTTTGAATTTGGCCCATTGGTGCACTCTTGTGGAATGGCGCTGCTGGGAGGCCAGATTATTCCTCTATGTCGAGCCGCAACTCGATCGAGAAATCTCTGCTACAGAATTCCTCAGTTACAGTATGTGGTCAGAGTTATCCAACTCTCTCGCTTCATCAGATAGAGTATCTTACTCTGAGTCGGTAGTCCTAGATTGGATGAGCCGTAGGAAGGAACTGGGGGAGACGATGGAACCATCAGAGGACCCGAGGATTCTACCCACTATGGAGGCCCACAGGTCTTCCAGTGATTCTTTGTTCACATTTTTAGAAAGGCAAAGAGAAGAAGGGCATTCCATGCTAATAGGAAGAGAGTATCTCGAGCCAACATCTTGGACTCTCGACTCTATTTCTATGACCGGTTTGATGGAGTTGAGGGCGTGAGTGAATTACCGATGAAACCCACTCCGCCTGAGGTAACCCCTTCTTCAGGAGTAGTTGTACTCGGCCGCTTCCAGCCATTCCATCTCGGCCATGCATCACTTCTCAATGCTGCGAACAAATGGCGAAATGAAAAGGCCCCCAATCTAAACTTAATCATCGCCATAGGTTCTTCCAACAGAGAGGAGTCATTGAAGAATCCGTGGAGCGCAGAAGAGAGGTCTGCAATGATTGAGATTTGGATATCTGAAATGAATATACAGAATGTGGAAGTGGTCCTAATTCCTGATATCGAAGATCCCCCAAACTGGGTTGCTCATGCAGAGCAGTATCATGGCACTGCAGGCGTGTTTTTCACCAGCGATGCACCATCTGCAGGACTCTACGAGGATGCCGGATGGGAAGTTCATACAGAACCTCTTGAGAACCGAGAGAGCTTCGAAGGTTGGAGAGTAAGAGAGACTTCTAGGATGCTTTCCACCATTGGTGATGAGGAAGCAGTAAGGGAGGTTTTGTCTCAGACAATCCCTTCAGCTGTAGTGGACTATCTAGTTAGCAACGACTCACTACGACGCCTCGCATTCCTGCGCGAGGGCGGCGAACCAGTCGGCTGATTACCAACTGCCTTCGAATGTGCACGAACCATCGCATGTATCGCTGATAATTCCAGAATCAAGGTATTCAAATGCCATGTTGTATGCTTCAGGCAGTCCTCCTAGGGCACCGTGAGCCTGGCCATGGTAATCCATCGATCCAGCTAGATTTCCTTCTGGAACTGCGGGGAATCCTCCATCGAAATAAACCACTCCAGAGCCGCTGAACGGACCAGAATCTAACTGGATTCCCCAAGGGTGCCATGCAGAAGCTTCCAAGTTACTCAGACCCGCTGTTCTCGCAGCTCTATCGCAACTCAATGTAGAAACTTGGAAATCATTCATTGAAGTGATATATAGCATCTCAAATGGTTGCACCATTCCTTCTAATCCTTCTCCATGGAATGGAAGGAATGTCTCAGCATCAGTGGAGTCCCATAGTGACTGCATTGCTGCAATCATTAGTCCCCTATCGTTTCTAGACGGGTAGGCAATAACCTCTGAGAACAGAACATCGAAGTTAGTGTAGTGCGTAGATCTCTCAATCTGGTGGGTGAAGGAAGATCCCCCTACCCAAAGAACTCCTCGGTCTACCTCAGGTACCATTGCCATCAGAGCGGGCCCCCGTAGGCCTCCGAATGAAACGCCATAGTAGTCTATATCAGAAACATCGACAAGATTCACTCCCTCATGTTGGAACTCTGTAATATCCGAACAAGCACCAGAGAATGTTCTAATCATGGCTAGGTTGTTTATGATTGACTGCATATGCCTCTCTTGCTGGTGTTGGAAGTACTCGACATTAATCAGTGAATAAGTCAATGCATCGTAGTCATTGTCATGACTCCAGCCCTTCCAGTCGGTTCCAATCATTACTCTTCCTGTCATATTGGCCTGTGACGCAGAACCTGCTACCATGCCATCTCCACTCCCCATGAATCCATGTCCTAGAACAGTCATCATCCCGGATCTTTCTTCATCAGCAAGAATTTGAGGTATCAGAATAGTCGCAACAACCTCTCTAAATTCGATAAATTCAGGAGCCCCTGAAGAATCTCTCCTCATAGCCGAGGGAGGGAAGTCCGATTCCATATATTGAGGCGTTGTCACCGTTGCTCTAATCAGTCTGTATGTGGTATTATCCTCGCCGTAATTATCTACGACCTCAGTAATATTGCATCCAACTCCCTCATCTCCTAAACGCTGCTCTGCATCATCGCGCATTGCAATCATGTCTTGCAGAATTGAAGCAGTAGAAGCAGTATGGAAGAACCAAGCCGCCTGCAAATCTGATCTATCCAATCCTGCATCTCCTAGAGCTTCAAACAGAGACTCATACTGACTTCTCTGATTCTCAATCTGTTCGGAGTCAGTACTCAATCCGTCCCTGAGTGCAACGAAGGCTTGAGATCCCTCTACCGTATTGCCATCAGCATCAACGAGGTTTCGATATGCAACACCATAGGAGGTATCGTGACTCAGTCCACCCACCGTTCTGACATAAACGAAGGTATGCTCATCATCCTGGCTCCTTTGATCAAGCTCAACCCAGTGCGGCAACTTTTCACCAGTTTCCAGATTTATCAAGACAGTCTCGTGATTTTCTCCTAGAGAATCTCCGATATTATTGTGTCCAGCCAGTCCAGAAATGTCGGGGACGACATCAAATGTAGTGAAGATTTGTGTCGAGGGGCTATAACCATCTAATCGGTTGAGCATATGGAAAGCACCCGATTCAACAGATCCAGAATCAGGAATCGCCTCTCCAGAAATCTCCAATCTGTAACCTGTGGATGTTGTGTTATCATGCATTAGGAATGCAGGAGCTGGGAAGGGAAGCATGCAGTGATGGGGATTGACATCGTCGCAGAATTCAGACCTCGAATCCAAGTTTACATCGGGGCCCTCGGGCTCAGGCTCGGCGTAGACACAGGACCTGTCGGATACCGTAGCATCGGGGTTGTAGTTCTCTGCAGTCTCGTCCATGCATCCGGGGATATCCTCGCTGATTGGCTCCTCGATATCGGAATCGCCTGCACAGCCAGAAAGAAGCATACATGTCACTAGCAATATAGCGATTCTCGTCTTCGCTCTCTCATTCATGCCCCTCCTCATGACAGCATTGGTTATCAATTTCCCGTCAAGAAGTTAGCATTCTGTGGAAGTGGTGCACACCAGTTTCCCTAGTTGGCGAATAACGACCTCTGTCGTAAATTCCAGACCCCACTCCTCTGTGTGTAGACTCGACGATGTCTTGATCTTCAGCCTCAACTTTGTCGAGATCACCTCCCGCTCCTTCTCCCAGTTTTGAGCGATCCCAAACGAAGCCGTGGTAGACTATTCTAGTCTTATTTACTGAGAGAGGAATGACTAGGTTTACTGATAGTCCCCAAGGATAGAAGTTCAGCATTAAGCCAGGAAACAACCAGTAGTAGTATGCTGCAATAGATTGTCCGTAGTCCGTAGAAGATTCTGGTAAATCAAAACATGACTCATCGCCACGGGCGATGCCAACTTGAAGCACACCACCCTCGAACAATTCAGTTCTGTAAGATCCGTAATCGAGTTCTCCGTGCAAGTCTCCGTGAACATATGGAATGTGAAAACCCTCTAGGTAGTTATCCACATAAAGCGCCCAGTTAGCATCGATATCATACGAGCGGTGACGAGATGAATCGTGCTCAAACGACTCGATTGGCATCCAGCCTATCCTTGCCTGCAATTCCTCGAGGCAATCATTGAATCGGAACGGGGTTTTTCCTGTGAACAGCAAACCCTTCCATCTCTTCAGATTAAACGAGGACAAATCATCAGCGGGACTCGGAAATCCCTTGACTCCCTCAAACTCGGGCATGTTCCGGAAGCAACCATCGAGACCGAAGGTACGACCATGATATCCACATTTCAGAGTTGAAGCCGTGCATGACTCAGTCGCAATCAACATCCCTCGATGTGTGCATACATTTGACAAGCATCTGATTTCATCATCCCGAGTAAGAACCATAGGCTCGCCGATGAGAGATTCCATATGCTCTAGAGGCAGAACATTGTCTTTCACCAACTGACTCTCGTGCGCGGCGAAATGCCAACATTCGGCGAAATCTGAGATAATGTCCTTGAATACCAACTCATCAGTGTAGAATCGAGAAGGCAGAGTATATGCCTTACTTATATCCGGATCAATCAAATCGCTCGACATCACTTGTCCTCGGCCACTATCACTCTAGCAGCACGCAGGATACGGTCATGGTACATGTAACCGACTTCGACTATTTCGATTACAGAACCGCCCTCAATACCTTCTGGAACGGGTACTGTAGCAATTGCCTCCATGGTCGTAGGGTCAAAATCTGCACCAACCTCAATTTTGACAACACCCTCCGACTCCATTGCAGCCCTAGCTCCTTCAAGAGTCAGTCTAACACCTTCACTTAGAGACTCGAACTCTTCGCCATCTACGGCTTTCAGGGCTTTCTCTAGACTATCTAGTAGAGGCAACATCTTCAGCGCGAGCGACATTCCTCCGTACCTGATTGCATCAGAACGGTCCCGAACAGCACGCTGTCTGACATTAACCATCTCGGCAGCAGAGTACTGCAACTCCTTCTCAAGCCCCTCAACTCTAGCCTCTAGGGCTGTAATTGGATCTTCATCCTCCTCAAAAACCTCAGGCTCAGAATCTTCTATTGGCTTCTCGGTCACATCACCACGTCCTATTCGACATTCAATAATCCAATGGTCCACTTAATCAGAGTAGAAGTATTCTCCAGACGACTTTTGTTCACGATCCTTTCTACTGGAAGGCTTGTTTACTCGTGGACGATGTGACTCAATGTCTCTACGGAAGGTGACTTCTGCATCGGACAGGAAAAGATTCATTCCCTTACGAAGTGAAAGAGGGCCGACAGCCTGCCCATGATTGCCACCTTCTCCTTGGAACACCAATATCGAATCACTCACTATATCTAGGAAGTAAGTATCATGATCGATGACCATCGCGGCTTTCTCATTACTCTCCATTGTTCTTCTGATTGCCTTGGCAGCTTCCATTCTAGCATTGGAATCTAGATGAGCACTAGGCTCGTCGAACAAGTACAAGTCAGCTTCCTTTCCTAGGCAAATAGCAATACTAACGGCTTGAAGTTCCCCTCCTGAAAGTTTAGCGGCCTGCAAATCTAACATCTTGTCTACTTGCAGAGTTCGTATGACCTGAGTGTGAAATTCACCACTTCTCCATTTACTAGCAAGTTCTGAATCAAGCCATTCTTGCACTGTTCCATTGAAGTTAGGTCGAACATGTTGGGCCTTGTAGGATACCTTAGCATCCATCGTACACCATCCTTCGTCAGGTTCTATCTCGCCTGCAATGATCTTCACCAAAGTCGTCTTACCAGTGGCGTTTGGACCTACAACTCCGACTACTTCTGCGGACCTAACTTGTCCCTCTCCTGTTCTCAGACTGAAATCTCCCAATGTTTTCTCGATATCTCCCCACTTTAGTATAGGAGTCCCAAATCCCTCGCCACGGGTCCGTCCTCTCAAGAATTGTATCGGCTTGTTTCTGATTCTAACATTCTCCTCCGTTAGAAAACCATCTAGATATGCATTAATCGCAGTCCTAGTGGGCCTCGGTGGAGTGAAGATTCCGTAAGCCGACCTCTCTCCGTAGATTATGTGAACCAAATCACACAGGACATCAAGTATGGCCAAGTCGTGCTCAACTACTAGCACTCTCTTACCTCTGTCAACAAGGTCCCTAACAACTCCAACCATTCTCATCCGTTCATAGATGTCCAAGTATGAAGACGGCTCATCGAAGAAGTAGACATCAGCTTCCTTGAGGAGTGTCGCACAGATTGCCACCCTCTGCAATTCTCCACCCGATAGGTCTCCTAACTTCCTTTCAAGAATGTGAGAAATCCCCATTACCTCTGAGTATTTGTCAATCTCTTTACGATCATCAACACGTTCCAGAAGTTCCCTAACTTCTCCATCAAATATCTTCGGAAGTTTGTCGATGTATTGGGGCTTTACTGCAATAGTCACTTCTCCAGTAGAGACAAGTCCAAGGTAGTCTCGCAACTCTCCTCTAGGAAATGTAGAGATTACTTCATCCCAATCTGGCGATTCATTGGCCCAATCTCCTAAATTTGGAGTAAATGTCCCGGAAAGGAGATTTATCGCCGTTGACTTCCCTATTCCATTCGGACCAAGAATTCCAACTATCTGCTCTTGACGAGGCGATGGTAATCTGAATAGCCTGAAAGAATTCTCTCCATACGAATGTGTGAGGTCCGTATCCAACTCCTCTGGAAGATTGATTATCTTCACTGCTTCATCGGGGCAGTGCTTCGCTCTTGTGAAGCAAACAGGGCAAGCAGTCTCTAGGATCTTGCATTTTGTACCCTCGACCTGAATACATTCTCTATCACACATAGCTGAGTACTTTTTCAGATAAGCGAATGCATTGCTATTGGGTTTGCATCTTTCCTCTAGAAGAACTGCAACCCTCATGTTGTTTACCCCGCGATGAATTACTCAATACTTCTTCCATTGGCTAGCCATTGGCAACCGCTTCTGCTCAGAGTGCAAGGAAGCGGTAGCGGACATATACATATGCTGCAAAGAACATCTTCTCGGCCTTAGAGAGTTGAACTCTGTCTGTGAAAACATCGCCGTCTAGTTTCTCGATCTTCTTGAGAATCGATTGGTAAAAGGTCGCCATTGCTGCAGGCGAATACCTGGACTTACGGTCTAGAAGAGGGAGTAGCTTGAACGCCTTCTCTCTGTATTGGTTACACTTCTTGATGTACTCCTCAACGAATGGCTTCCATCCTGGGTGATCAAGTAGCGCACCACCACTCTTCACATCTTCCTCAGTAATCCCATACTTCGCCAAGTCATCTATTGGCAGGTAGATTCTGTCTCTTTCTGCATCTTCGGCAACATCTCTCAGAATGTTAGTTAGCTGCATGAAAACGCCCCAAGACTCGGCGTATTCCCTTGCACGATGGTCATCGTAACCGTATATCTCGATACACACAAGCCCCACCGTAGATGCAACACGGTAACAGTATGAGTAAAGGTCCTCGAATGTCTGGTATCTGTTGCGGTGGAAATCGTCCTCCATTCCGCTAATCATATCATCGAGGAACTGACGAGGAATGGAGTACTTCTCGACAGTGTCTTTCATCGCCATGAATATTGGATCGGTAGAGGTGACATCATCGTAGGCACTGGATAATTTCTTCCTGTAATAGAACAATTGCGACATTTTGTCGTTGTAGGTCGAGCGCTCAACTACTGGCTGTCCTGGACTCAAAGACTCAATCTTCTCACGATAATTCACCGATTCAGGCTCATCGGATGAGCCGCCTGGGAAAATATCCTCATAGTCACCATCAGCGATATCGTCAGCCCTTCTACAGAACGCGTAATAGGCCATAATCGACCTTCTTTCATGATCTGGTAGATACTTGAATGAGTGGTAGAAGTTTCCTGCTTCTCTTCGGGTCAACTCCTCACAATAATCGTAAGCAGTGTCAATCATCTGGCGAGGAACTTCGGGTTCTGTCCAAATTGCTGCATCGATGTGCCTGAATGGATTCACTAACTCTCCTCTGGAGCCGATAACTCCCATGAAAATCGCTCCTTCTCTGACTGCCTCGAGGGCAGTAATACTGATTGCACGAACCGCTTCCTTAGTGATGCTGACAGCCGACCTCACTCTCTCTAGTCCCTTCGCAGGAGCATCGTCATAGTCGTACATGGATATGCTATGCTCATCATACTCCGGGCCCACTTGAGCCGATTCGGAATGCTGCTGCCGTGACATACTGCTCGGACCATAGCGACCAGAGGCTACCTTTGAAACTCACCCACGGGCGCGCGAGACATGCATCAAGACCCCAACAAGCCCGCAGTACACTGATAATCAACTACGGCCAGCCATTTTGGCTTTACCTAGCAACTTCGAACCCGAGCCCGGAAATGGAACTGCCACGGCGACCTTCTTTACGACATCCTTGATTTCTTCCCTAGAGATCTTGATTCTCTGCCCTGGATCGAGAACATTTCCATCTCTCAATCGGTCCAGAGTACGATATGCAATCAGCACAGGTAGCATACATGCTCCACGTAGTCTGAACTGTGAATGAGGCAACATCTCGATGTAACCTATGGCGGACTCAAGATGGTCTGCAGTCAAGTCGAGATATCGCGAATATAGGGGCCTGAAACTCTCAATGTTTGTGTGGTCAAGGAGATCTTCTGGAATCAAATCGACCTCAGATAGTGCTGGAGCAGGGATATAGCAACGCCCCATTGCTAAATCTTCAGGAATATCTCGCAAGATGTTAATCATCTGTAGGGCCTTTCCAAATCTTACGGCTAGATCGTATAACTTACTCTCATCTTCCTCGCTGAGTTTGAATAAGTGCCCCAAAGAAATACTAGTCCAAAATTCCCCTACACTCCCGGCCACTCGATACGCATAGTCATCTAATTCAGAGTCGTCTCGAAGCGAGACCATGTTGTCAGGGCCAGCCTCGGCAAATCTCTCCAAATCCAGTATCTGGCCACTGATGATAATCTCTAGGCATTGCTTGATACGATTTTGATCCTCTTGTGAAAATCTATCCAAACAAGCGACCGAATCCTCGACTACCTCCAGTAACCTTCCTTCGGCTTGAATTCGCTGTACTGCGGACAATTCGCTGAGGTCCGGCAAACTTTCTCCTACATCCTGCACATAGTCTCCATATTGCTGTAGCCAAGCCAGTCTGTCAGAAGTAGAGCCCTTTTCTGAGTCTGCAATGGTGTCCGATGTCCTAGCCAGTAGGTATAGTAGGCCAATCTGAGAGCGGATTTTCGAAGGGAGTTTGCCTAGACTGAGATAGAACGATCTTGAAGTCCCCTCGAGTATCTTATCCAACTCCGGGTCAAGTAAGTCGGCCATGCTCTCTCGTGCTGGCTCAGCCGACTTCTCATCTAAGACTCTCGCAGCCCGGCTTCGATTAGGACTCTAAGCAGGACCTCTCCAATCTTGGAGGGGTCTCTAGCAATGTGAATGCCTGCCGACTCAAAGGCTGCAAACTTCTCCTCTGCGGTTCCCTTGCCACCAGATATGATAGCTCCTGCATGACCCATCCTCTTTCCCGGAGGGGCAGTAGCCCCGGCTACGAATCCGACAATCGGCTTGCTGAAGTTGTCTGCTACCCAAGCCGCTGCATCCTCTTCTGCAGTTCCTCCAATTTCACCAATCATTACTACAGCCTCTGTCTCAGGATCGTCCTCAAAGGCTGCAAGACAGTCAATGAATCCAGTCCCACTAACAGGGTCTCCTCCAATACCGATACATGTGGTCTGACCTTCTCCTACACTCATAGTCTGAGCAACGGCCTCGTAAGTAAGAGTGCCAGATTTCGAGATAATCCCAATTCTTCCTTTCGCATGTATGTATCCGGGCATGATTCCAACCTTACAGCCACCATCTTCTCCCGGAGTGATGATCCCCGGGCAATTAGGGCCAATCAGTCTGATTCCAGGCATTTCAGAAATTTGCCCAACACATCGAACCATATCCAAGGTGGGGATTCCCTCTGTAATGCAAACAATCAATCCCTCTCCCTTAATTTCGTTGAATGCATCAGCAGCCTCGATTATCGCAGCCGCTGCAAATCTCGCTGGGACATAGATTACGCTGACATCAGCATCAGTTTCGGACACTGCCTGGGACATCCCGTCGTAGACGGGAACATCTCGACCCGGCAACTCAACAACTTGGCCCCCCTTGCCCGGAGTTACTCCTCCCACTACATCGGTACCATACTCCAACATACGAGTGGCGTGAAATGTTCCTTGACTACCAGTGATGCCCTGAACTAGGACCTTACTAGATTCATCTATCCAGATGCTCAAGCTCCCACCTCCTCGATTGCTGCTACAATAGCTTCGGCACCCTCGGCAAGTGTGCCCACAGTTGCAACCTCTAGAGAGCTCTCCTCTAGTACAGTCCGACCTTCGGCATGGTTGGTGCCGGAGAAACGGACAACTAGAGGTACGGAAAGACCGACTTCTCTGGAAGCGTCGATAATACTCCTAGCGACCATATCGCAACGGATTATTCCACCGAAAATATTCACTAGGATGCCCTCGACATTGGGGTCCTCGAGAATAATTCCGAAGGCAGTAGTAATCGACTCCTTGTTTGCACCTCCTCCAATGTCGAGGAAGTTTGCGGGCTCACCACCATACAACTTGATTACATCCATAGAGGCCATTGCCAGACCAGCACCGTTAACCAGACAACCGATATTCCCATCCAACTTGACATAAGAAAGGCCCGATTCATTGGCCCTAATCTCTACTTCTTCCTCTTCAGACATGTCGCGCATGGCGGCCCTCCAAGGATGTCTGAATGATGCATTCTCATCGAAGCTGACTTTGGAATCTAGTGCTATCATTGAACCGCCCTCGGATCTAACTAGGGGATTAATCTCAATCATCGAACAATCTCTGCTGACGAACATTGCCACTAAACTCTCAAGCATCTGAGTAAATGACTCCTGTGATGAGCCTGTTAGGCCAAGCGATTCGGCCATTTGTTGACTAGCTCCGAGAGGTAGCTGGCCAGAGAAATCTGCCCATGCCTTGTGAATTGCCTCAGGAGTATTTTCTGCGACTTCTTCTATGTCCACGCCTCCCTCGGTCGATGCCATCACTAGAATCGCATCTTCTTCTCTGTCGACGAGAATGGCGAGATAGTACTCATGCGCAATTTCGCAGCCGGATTCGATATACAGATTGTTGACTAACTTACCTTCCGGGCCAGTCTGCTTTGTGACTAGCACATGTCCGAGGATGTTCTTTGCATATACACCAACCTCTTCTCGAGAAAATGCAATTTTGACTCCCCCTTCCATGAGAAGATCACCAGTATCTGGACAGTAGAGATTCCCCTTGCCCCGCCCACCTGCGTGGATTTGACTCTTGACAGCGACAACCTTGCTGCCCAGGGAGTCATAGGCCTCCAAAGCCTGCTCCACAGTGGTGCAGTGAAGGCCGTCTTGCACAGCCACTCCTTCTTCTCTGAATAGCGCCTTTCCTTGATACTCGTGAATGTTCACGCCCGCCCGAGACCAAGGCCGTCTTTCAACGATACGCATCGCGAATGTGCAAGACACAGACGCGAAGTGCTCAAACGCGGCCGCTTGCACGACCATCCATGGATGTAATCGTACTAGCCGGCGGCTTCGGTACTAGACTGCGTCCTTGGACTGAAAGTATCCCAAAACCCCTCTTGCCTATTCTAGACAAGTCGATGATTGAGCATGTATTGGATGTCCTCCCGAAGTCCCAAGTCGACAGAGTACTAATCGCTGCAGGTTATGGAGTCGGGCAGATGCGCCATCACTTCGATAGAATTCCACTACCATATGAAGTAATAATTGTAGAAGAGACAGAGCCATTGGGAACTGGTGGCGCGATTGCAAACTGCCGCCAATACCTGTCAGGTGGAACATTCTGTGTCATCAATGGTGATTTGATTACTGCCCTCAAGGTCGAGGAGATGCTTGAATTTCACAAAGACAATGGAGGAATCGCCACTATCTCATTATGGGAAGTCGAGGATCCATCACGGTTCGGAGTGGCCGATTACATTGAGAGTACTGGGAAGATAATGAGATTCCAAGAAAAACCACCCATCGAAGAGGCCTTTTCCAACCTAATCAATGCAGGCACCTATCTGCTCGAGCATGAGATATTCGATATGATGCCCGAAGGTGCCCATAGCATTGAGAGGGATATCTATGAGATGATTGCATCAACTGGAGTACTGAATGGATTTCCATTCCAGGGTACTTTTGTAGATGCTGGAACTCCTACATCTTTTGTCGAAGCCAGTCAAGCATGTATCTCCTCGAATAGGTTCTCTTCCGGCACTGTTCAAGGCGATTCTTGGTTCGGAGAAGGATCGCACTCTGCAGGAGAGGTCTCGGGGAGCTCGATTGGACCCGGTGTAACAATTGCCGAGGGTTGTGATGTACGTAATTCGGTAATTCTAGAGGGCGCATATATTGGAAAGAATTGCGTACTGGAAAACTGCCTTATTGGAAAAGGAACCACCCTCTCTCAAGGTACTAATCTGCAAGGCGAAATTGTCAACCATCAAGTCTAATCACCCGATTCATAGAAAGGGATGTCCTTGCTCGCGATAATGTGAGCGACTCTCTTGTCGTTGTCAATTTCAAGACCTATCAGACAGCGCATGGCGCTGCTGCAGAGGATTTGGCTCGCGTCATGTCAGGAATCCAGACCGATGCTAGAATGATTGCAGCGGTCTCTGCACTCGATATTTCCGCAGTAGTGGCCACAGCTCCCGATTTGGAGGTTTGGTGCCAACACCTCGACCCAGTCGGGTTCGGATCGAATACGGGGTGGCTGCACCCTGCTACAGCAATCGACAGAGGGGCTTCCGGGACCCTGATTAACCACGCTGAGCACAAGGTCAGTATCGAGCATGTTGCAATGCTTCTAGATCAAGTCCCAGAGGGATTCGAAGTATGTGCCTGCGCAGCTGACATTGACGAAGCCAAAGCACTGGCCGCCTTGGTCCCGGATTATGTTGCAGTTGAGCCACCAGAGTTGATTGGAGGAGCCATTTCAGTCACCAGTGCCGATCCCGAGATAGTTAGCGGGACAGCTGCAGCAGTTCGCGAAGTCAGCGAGCAGGTAGGAATCCTGTGCGGAGCAGGAGTAAAGACTGGCGAGGATGTTGCAACGGCGATTGAGTTAGGAACTTCAGGAGTTCTTCTTGCAAGTGGAGTAACTAAGGCAGACGACCCAGAATCAGCACTCAGAAACTTGGTCTCCGAACTATAGTCGATTTAGGGAGATTGGAAGCCAGCACGCACAGGTTCTCTGAACCTGACTATAGAGTAAATACACACTGCAACACCCAGTCCTCCCGCAATCACATTCCAGTCGACTAGGGCATCTAATGCAAGTGCAACCGAGTAGAATAGAGCAATCATGACGAACAATCCGATGTGGATGAGAGGCGCCCGACTGACTCTAGGGTCAAGAAAATCGTACAGGTAGATGCCTCCTCCATAGATGGCATAGATGTAAGCGAAGAACACATATACGATACCAAACAGCACCGGGAAGGCAACCATGCCCAATGTGATGTCTACACCACCTAGGACTAAGTCTACACCAAGTAGGATGACATTCAGATTATGCATGACAATCTCATACCACAGGAAATATTTAGCCACATCAAATCCCTTCTCGAGATTATTTGGTATCAGATAGTAGGTCACGACTACAGTAACTAACAGAGCGGTGCCACAAGCTATTGCAAAAATCAGAGGAATTACCGCCAATAGCCAGGAAGGCACTGATAAACCGAAAATTTCGGCCCAAGAGGCAAATGCGGCCAGTGCAAAGTACGCGCCGAATGCGATAAAACTCCAGACCGTGAATGCGACAAGTCTGTGTGACCCATAGAGGACCGCTTGCTCACACTTGCGGGACTTGTAGAAAAGTGGGATAGCCGGCCCCCCTTCTCGATCTAGACAGACACTGATTACCGTAAACAGAGACAGCCCCGCTGCAAGGGTTCTGAATACTGCCAACAGTATGTTTGGGATGAATGCCGAGCCACCGATTCTAGTTTGCGCCTGTGGAGAAAGAAAGTCTCCATTCAGGACGCCAATCAGAAGCGCTACAAACATCACTAGAGTCAGGACAAATGTCTCGATGTGACGGTCTCGCTCTCCATACTCGTGCAAACTCATGATGGTGCAAAATACACACCGAACTTGAACCCTGTCCCGGATTGTTCAGGAATCACATCTTAGCACGCTTACGCGAAGCCTTCCTGCGTCGCAACTTCTTCTTGCGCCACTTCCAGCGTTGCTTCCCTTGCTTCTTCCATGCACGGGAACCTCTCTTCATGCGCGTCGCCGACCT
>CETG01078957.1_pt1 | contig 27956 bp, 25 predicted proteins | sample 361471 | NCBI WGS metagenome assembly CETG01 (sample SAMEA2622696, study PRJEB7988) | marine metagenome | isolation source: saline water (ENVO:00002010), including | reverse complement strand
AGGTCATCGACCTGGAAGGTTTCGCCGAAATATCCACGCGTAACCTGCTCAAGGCCATCGACGCCAGCCGCAAACCGACCCTGGCGCGCTTCATCTATGCCCTGGGCATTCCCGATGTCGGCGAGGAAACTGCCAAATTGCTGGCACGCGCCCTGGGCTCGCTGGAGCGCATCGGCCGGGCGCTGCCGGAGGTGCTGGTCTATCTGCCGGAAATCGGCCTTGAGGTGGCCCACGAAATCCACAGCTTCTTCGAAGACGAACACAACCGCACGGTCATTGCCCAACTGCGCGAACGCGGCGTGGAGCTGCAGGAGGAGGGCGAGCTACATCCCGAATTCGCCGCCTGCGCCAGCCTGGCCGGCTTGATCGACAAATTGAACATCCCCTTTATAGCCAGCACCGGCGCACAACGTCTGGCCGACCGCTTCGGCAGCCTGGACGCCATCATCACCGCCGACTGGCTCGACCTGCGCCAGGTCGAACGCCTCACCGAAAAAGCCGCCCGCTCACTGCGTGACTACTTCGACAACCCCGAAAACGCCCACCGCGCCCGGCAGATCGAAGCGCAACTGCGCGAATTCTGTATGCACTGGCAAAGCGAACGGAAAGAAGCTGCAGGCCTGCCAATGGCCGGCCAGACCTGGGTCCTGACCGGCACCCTCGAATCCATGAGCCGCGACGAAGGTAAAGCCCGCCTCGAAGCCCTCGGCGCGAAGGTGGCCGGCTCTGTATCGGCCAAGACCACCTGCGTGGTGGCAGGGCCGGGTGCAGGGTCGAAACTGACCAGGGCCAATGAGCTGGGGTTGACGGTGCTGGACGAGGGGGCGTTTCTAAAGCAGCTGTCGCAGCTGGAAGGCGCCTGATCGCAAATAGATGGCCATCATTTGGTACATCGGCGGCGCCTTGTATCGCCGCCGCATCAGCCAGCTACGCCTAACCTTCTGTGGGAGCGGGCCATGCCCGCGAAAAATCCTCGCAACCCTGCCTTAAACCGCGGTCCTTCCACTACCTGGCAGGCCCTGGCTAAAGTTTCCCACCCCCGGCCCGAAAACCTGTACAGGCGGCTCGCCCAGCGTGAGCACGCCGGCGTCGTACAGGTTGTTTCCGGGGCGTGCAAATTATTTCCAACCGCCTCCTAAAGCTTACCGAAACGGCGCCGATAAGCTAAACGAATGCGAACTCGATGGGTGCCTGGGCACAAGCCGGCCCGGAGTCGCAAGCTCAGGCAAACCAAAGTAACCAGCGCCCTTGGAGGCTCATCATGGCTCTTACTGTCAATACCAACATTGCTTCGCTGAATACTCAGCGCAACCTCAGCAACTCTTCCAATGCTCTCAGCACCTCCATGCAGCGCCTGTCTACTGGTAGCCGTATCAACAGTGCTAAAGATGACGCAGCCGGTCTGCAGATTTCCAACCGTCTGACCAGCCAGATCAATGGCCTTAATGTTGCGGTTCGTAACGCCAACGACGGCATTTCCCTGGCGCAGACCGCTGAAGGTGCTCTGCAGCAGTCGACCAATATTTTGCAGCGTATGCGCGACCTTTCTCTGCAGGCCGCAAACGGCAGTAATAATCTGGATGACCGTACCTCGATCCAGAAGGAAATTACCGCCTTGGTTAGCGAGATGGATCGTATTAGCGAGACCACCACCTTCGGTGGACGCAAATTGCTTGATGGCAGTTTCGCTACTCAGTCATTCCAAATAGGCGCGAATGCTAATGAAACCATTAGCGTCTCTATCGAAAAGATGGACACGGCCACATTGGAGGGGACAGTTACCACTCCCGCCACTACAGCCAAAACCGTGGGTGCATTTACTGGGCCTACCGGCGGAACAGGGACACTTTCCGTCACATACGATGGCGGAACCGCAATCGATGTAACACTTGCCGACGGTGATGATATCGATGCCGCTATCACTAAGCTCAATGCAGACGCCGGCGTTAGTGCAGTGGCGACGGCATCCAAAGATGCTGATGGCAATCTGGTTCTCGAGGCCAAAGAGGCTGGTAAAACCATGACGATTGCGGCAAGCGGTGGAAACGGAACTGCCTACACCTCCGACACGGCTAAAACTGTGGTTGGCGCGCCCGCAGAAACGGAAGTTAAAACGGTTGCATCGATCAACGTAGCCGATGAAACCGGTGCTGGTGCCCAAGCGGCTATTCAAATTATCGATGGTGCCATCAAGCAGATTGACTCCCAGCGTGCTGACCTTGGTGCGGTGCAGAATCGCTTCGATAACACCATCGCGAACCTACAGAACATCGGTGAAAACGCTTCTGCAGCCCGCGGCCGTATCCAGGATACCGACTTCGCCGCTGAAACCGCCAACCTGAGCAAAAACCAGATCCTGCAACAGGCTGGTACCGCGATTCTGGCCCAGGCCAAGCAGCTGCCGCAGGCCGTTCTCAGCCTGCTGCAGTAAGCGAGGCTCACCGATGGGGTGGTCAGTCCACCCCATCGATTCATTGAGAGGTGAATCATGGACGTCGCAAGAGCAGCGAGTGCCACGCTTGCGTCATCCTCGTCGAGCAACGCGATGCCCAGCTTTCGTCAGGAAGCTGGGCTTTCTTCGTTGCAGGGCGAAGGTGGTTCTGGCAAGGCTCCACAGAAAGTAGATGTAAACGAAGCAGTAGAGCGCATTCGCACGCAGGTGCAGACCTTGCAGCGCGATTTGAACTTCAGCGTGGATGATTCCACCGGTCAGGTTGTGGTGCAGGTGCTGGATGGCGACTCGGGCAAGGTGGTGCGGCAGATTCCGTCCGAGGATATCCTGCGCCTGGCCGAGCGACTGGATGAAATGCGCAGCCTGTTATTCGAGGCTAAGGCCTAGCGGCACGTTTCTTGTTTGGTTTTCGATCCAATACGGTCGTGTGGTTTATTTGACGAGGTGAAGCTATGGCAAGCGTATCAGGCATCGGTTCCGGCATCGACATCGATAGCATCGTTGCGAGTATGGTTGCCGCTGAACGTGCTCCGAAGGAAACCCAGCTTGCAACCCTCGAAAAGAAGACCACTACGCAGATCACGGCGGTTGGTGCGCTAAAGGGTGCAATCAGTGATTTCCAAACTGCACTGGGTGCGTTGAACAAGCCAGAGCTGTTCCAAGCGCGCTCGGCTACTTCCAGCAAGTCGGACCTCGTCGGCGTTACGGCGTCAACCGCCGCGGGAGCTGGCAGCTATCAACTGGAGGTTAAATCGCTGGCGAGCAGCAGCAAGGTTGCATTGGCCGCGATTCCCAATACGGCCGAAGCCCCTGCGCGTTTTACCAGTGGAACGTTCGAGGTCTGGCTTGGTGTGCCAGGCATCCCGCCCGAGCCGAACACCAAGGAGTCCTTTTCCGTCACGATTGACGAGAACAACAACACGCTCGCCGGTGTGCGTGATGCAATCAACACGGCCGGGAGAGACATGGGTGTTAGCGCCACCATCGTCACTGACGAGTATGGTTCTCGACTGGTGCTGAGTAGCAGCAAGACGGGCGCAGGGCGCGATATTACCGTGATTGCAACCGGGGCGGACGAACCTGGGCTCACCGGTCTTTCCGCATTGAACTTTGACGGCACCTCAGGCACCGGCAAAGATGCTCGCGTGTTGACCTCGGCACAGAGTGCTGAATTGTATGTCGACGGTTTGAAGGTAATCAGCGAGACCAACAAAGTCGATGGTGCCATTGAGGGCGTCACGCTCGACCTTAAGGCCAAAACCGTTGCAAACGAACCGCTGACCATCGCGGTGGCGGAAGACAAGGCAGGAGTCAAAAAGCAGATCCAGTCCTTTGTCGATAGCTACAACAAGCTGATCGGTGTGATCAATGCGCAGACCAAGGTTACATCGGTGGGTGAGGGTAAGGCGCCCGTAACAGGCGCATTGGTGGGCGATGCCACAGCACGCACCTTGCTCAACACGATTCGCAACGAGCTGGTTAACGTGCAGGGTGATGGTGCACTGCGTGCGCTGACCGATATTGGTATCACCACACAGAAGGATGGCACGCTCGCCATTGACAGCGCCAAGCTGGACAAGGCGATGGCCAGTAGCTTCGGCGAATTGTCGGGCCTGTTCACAGGTGACAACGGGTTGGCTTCCAGGCTTGATGCGAAGCTGAAGCCATACACCGAGACCGGTGGAATACTCGAGCAGCGCAACAAGGCAATGACCGAGACGATCACCAAGATAGATGATCAGAAGGAGGCGCTCACCCGCCGCATCACCTCGCTCCAGGAGCGACTTTACAAGCAGTTCAATGCTATGGACCTGCTGGTAGGCCAGTTATCCAACACCTCTTCTAGCCTTCTCGCGTCACTGGAAAATCTGCCGTCGGCTGCAAGCAACTCGAAGAAGTAAGCCAAATTGCTTTTACTAAAAGCCGCCGTTAGGCGGTTTTTTGTTTCCCGTATGTACTCAAGTCCTGCGCTAGATGACCGATAAACAGGTATGTGAAATCGATGTGGCAAGAGGCTCATCCAGATGAATGCTATGGCAGCAATGCGGCAATACCAGCAGGTTGGCGTAAAAGCCCAGGTTACCGAGGCCGACCCGCATCGCCTGATTCAGATGCTGATGCAAGGCGGCTTGGATCGTATCGCTCAGGCCAAGGGCGCAATGGAGCGTGAGGCTTTCGCTGAGAAGGGCGTGCTGATCGGTAAGGCTATCAATATCATCGGCGGGCTGCGTGATGCGCTGGACCAGGATGTTGGCGGCGAGCTGGCGGCCAACCTTGATCGCCTGTACGAATACATGACGATGCGCCTGTTCGAAGCGAGCCGACATAACGATGTCGACAAATTGAACGAGGTGGGCAAGCTTCTGGGTGAGATAAAGCTGGCTTGGGACCAGATCGCGCCCAGGGGCTGATTCACCTGAAGCTGACTTGGTGGCTTACCGCGTTTTCGGGGAAAAGATGTCGTTGAAGAAGCAGGCCTTTGCCGCTTTGGCGCAAAAGCTCCGCGGCGCACTGAATGCTGGGGAGTGGGATGCGGTCAGCTCGCTGGATCATGAGTGCAGAGCGCTGGTGGCATCATTGTGCGACGAAGATGCAGCTGATGCCGGGCTGCGTGCGGAAATCGACGCAGTGGCGGCACTGTATGATGAGCTTCAGCGGGCGGGGCGCGCTGAGCGTGAGCGGCTGGCCGCGGAGCTGACCAAGCTGAATCAGGCCAAGCAGGTCAGCCGTGCTTACGGGTCGTTAGGCTAGGCGCCCGTCACGCTGGATCATTCGCGCGGCGAAGAGCTGGGCGGTACCGAGGATGCGTGGAGTAGGGTGGATGACGCTTCGCTCATCCACCGCGAACCCTCCGTCTCCGGCAGTGCTCGCTGCGCCTCAGCGGTACTCGCACAGATACGCGGTGTCTACCTTGACCTTCAGCTGAAATTTGCTGTTCGCCGGTACGGTGAACTGGCTGCCGCTGGCGAAGGTTTCCCAGGCGTCGCTACTCGGCAGTTTCACGTCCAGGCTGCCGGCAACTACGTGCATGACTTCCAGTTGGGCGGTGCCGAACTCGTATTCACCTGGCGCCATGACGCCGATCGTGGCCGGGCCTTCAGCCATGTCGAACGCGATGGATTTGACGGTGCCGTCGAAGTACTCGTTTACCTTGAACATTTGGGTGCCTTTGCAGGATTGGAAAAGGGGCGCCAGTATGCCCAAGCGCCTGGGCTGGCGTCACCTGGCATGCGTGCTAGCTGCGGAATATGAAGTACACGGCACCGATCAGGCAAAGCCCTGCCCATAGATAATCGAGCTTCAATGGCTGCTGCATGTACAGCACGCTGAACGGAACGAACACCATCAGGGTGATTACCTCCTGCATGATCTTCAGTTGGCCGATCGACAGCTCGGTATAGCCGATGCGGTTTGCTGGCACCATCAGCATGTATTCGAAGAATGCGATGCCCCAGCTGATCAATGCGGCGATAAGCCAGGGTTTACCGTTCAGGCTTTTCAGGTGGCCGTACCAGGCGAAAGTCATGAACAGGTTGGAGCAGCAGAGTAGGGCGGCGGTTTGCAACCAGACAGGCATGGTGGGTGTGGGCTCGAAATGATGACGCGCTAGGGTATTTCCAAGCGTTTTCGCCTGCAATGATGCATCTGGTGCGTAAGCTTCAGCCGGATTATTATCGCGCCCGTTTTTTCACTGAGTGGCAGTTTTATGGATTGTCGCCCCGGTTGTGGTGCCTGCTGCATAGCACCTTCCATCAGTTCTCCTATACCCGGCATGCCGTACGGTAAGCGCGCGGGGGAGCGGTGCGTGCAGTTGACCGCTGATTTTCTTTGTTCGCTGTTTGGAGACCCGCGGCGGCCAGTTGTCTGTTCTGCGTTCTCGGCCGATCCTGCTTGCTGCGGCAATGACGGGGAGGAGGCGATTCGTCTGTTGGGCTGGCTTGAGCAGGCAACAGCGTAACGGTACGCCAGTTACGGCTTTCGTTGCTTGTGGCGGCTCTCGTTCGCGCCTACACGTCTGGCGGGGGTGATAAACAAAAAAGGCTGCCCAAGGGCAGCCTTTTTTGCGCGAGCTTGTCGCTTAACGCGGCAGATCGCGCTTGGCGTGGCCGGTGTACAGCTGACGCGGACGACCAATCTTCTGGCCGGATGCGATCATTTCTTTCCAGTGGGAGATCCAGCCGACAGTGCGCGCCAGGGCGAAGATGACGGTGAACATGCTGGTCGGAATGCCGATGGCCTTGAGGATGATGCCCGAGTAGAAGTCCACGTTCGGGTACAGGTTGCGCTCAGCGAAGTAAGGATCGTTGAGGGCAATCTCTTCCAGCTTCATGGCCAGGTCCAGCTGCGGGTCATTGATGCCCAGTTCGCCCAGAACCTCGTCGCAGGTCTGCTTCATGACCTTGGCGCGCGGGTCGAAGTTCTTGTAGACGCGATGTCCGAAGCCCATCAGCTTGAACGGATCGTTCTTGTCCTTGGCCTTGGCCAGGAACTTCTCGACGTTCGATACGTCGCCAATCTCGTCCAGCATGGTGAGTACGGCTTCGTTCGCGCCGCCGTGAGCCGGTCCCCACAGGGCGGCGATGCCGGCCGCGATGCAGGCAAACGGGTTGGCGCCGGTGGAGCCTGCCAGACGCACGGTGGAGGTGGAGGCGTTCTGCTCATGGTCGGCGTGCAGGATGAAGATGCGATCCATTGCCTTGGCCAACACCGGGCTGATCGGTTTGATCTCGCACGGGGTGTTGAACATCATGTGCAGGAAGTTTTCCGAGTAGCTCAGGTCGTTGCGCGGGTACATCAGCGGCTGACCGATCGAGTACTTGTAAACCATCGCGGCGATGGTTGGCATCTTGGCGACCAGGCGCACGGCGGAAATTTCGCGGTGGTGCGGGTCGTTGATGTCCAGCGAATCGTGGTAGAAGGCTGAAAGCGCGCCGACAACGCCACACATGATGGCCATGGGGTGGGCGTCACGACGGAAACCATTGAGGAAGGACTTCAGCTGCTCGTGAACCATGGTGTGGTTCTTCACGGTGCTAACGAACTGTGCCTTCTGTTCGGCGGTCGGCAGTTCCCCGTTCAGCAGGAGATAGCAGGTTTCCAGATAGTCGGATTTCTCTGCCAGCTGCTCGATCGGATAGCCGCGATGCAGCAGGATGCCCTTGTCGCCATCGATGTAGGTGATCTTGGACTCGCAAGAGGCGGTCGACATGAAGCCGGGATCGAAGGTGAAGTGACCCGTGGAGGTCAGGCTTCGTACGTCAATTACATCAGGCCCTACGGTACCGGTTAAAACGGGCAGTTCGACGGGGGCAGCGCCCTCGATGATCAACTGCGCTTTCTTGTCAGCCATGTATGGCCTCCTGTTTTGTGCTTGGAATCATCATGGCCCCCCACGCAGGGCCCGCATCACTATAGTGTGATAAACCGCAAAGTCAATTTGCGCGAACCCATGCCGTAGAGGGCTCTGCGGGGGGATGCGTACAGCTTGGGTGCACTGTTTACGGCATTTATATAGAGGTCGCTATCAGCCTTTAGTGGCACTTCACCACATTGTCATTAGTGACCTAACTGTTTATACTCGGAAACCGACCGGCAGGGGCCTTACAGGCAGTATTCTGTAGGTTGTCACTCGTGGGTAGCGGGTACTGCTGCGTACTCTTCCCAACAACTTTGCCCTGCGCTCTGGGGCTCTCAAGTGTGAAAAAAAGCCGTGAAAAGCCAACGACCTGTAAACCTAGATCTTAGGACAATAAAACTCCCCATCACTGCTTACACGTCGATTCTCCACCGTGTATCCGGTGTCATCCTGTTCGTCGGTATCGCCTTGCTGCTGCTCGCGCTCGATACCTCGCTGTCTTCGCCAGAAGGCTTCGAGGAGGTCCGTGCGTACCTGGGTAGCCCTCTGGCAAAGCTGGTGAGCTGGGCGTTGCTGTCCGCACTGCTGTACCACCTTGTGGCGGGTGTTCGTCACCTGATCATGGATTCTGGCCATGGTGAGACGCTGGAAGGCGGCAAGCTGGGCTCGAAAATCGTTATCGTCGTATCGGCGGTGCTGATCGTTCTGGCGGGAGTGTGGATATGGTAACCAACGTCACCAACTTTTCGCGCTCGGGTCTGTATGACTGGATGGCGCAGCGCGTTTCTGCAGTGGTTCTTGCGGCTTATTTTCTGTTCCTGCTTGGGTACCTGATTGCGAACCCGGGACTGGAGTACACCCAGTGGCACGCGCTGTTCTCGGCCAACTGGATGCGCATCTTCAGCCTGCTGGCTCTGGTCGCCCTGAGTGTGCACGCGTGGGTAGGCATGTGGACGATCTCCACCGACTACCTGACCAATATGGCGATCGGTAAGTGGGCTACCGGCGTTCGTTTCCTGTTCCAGGCGGTGTGTGGCATTGCCATGTTCACCTTCTTCGTCTGGGGCGTGCAGATTCTTTGGGGTATCTGATTCATGGCTAATATTCGTACGCTTTCCTTCGACGCCATCATCGTTGGTGGCGGTGGCGCCGGTATGCGCGCGGCGCTGCAACTGTCCCAGTCCGGTCACAAGACTGCTGTGGTCACCAAGGTTTTCCCGACTCGTTCGCACACCGTTTCCGCGCAGGGTGGCATCACCTGCGCCATTGCTTCGGCCGACCCGAACGATGACTGGCGCTGGCACATGTACGATACCGTCAAGGGTTCCGACTACATCGGTGACCAGGATGCGATCGAGTACATGTGTTCTGTCGGTCCTGAGGCTGTGTTCGAGCTCGAGCACATGGGCCTGCCGTTCTCCCGTACCGAGCAGGGCCGCATCTATCAGCGTCCGTTCGGCGGTCAGTCGAAGGACTTCGGTAAGGGCGGTCAGGCCGCTCGTACCTGTGCCGCGGCAGACCGTACCGGTCATGCGCTGCTGCACACGCTTTATCAGGGCAACCTGAAGAACGACACCGTTTTCCTCAACGAGTGGTACGCGGTCGATCTGGTGAAGAACCAGGACGGCGCAGTCGTGGGTGTCATCGCCATCTGCATCGAAACCGGCGAAACCGTCTACATCCGCTCCAAGGCTACCGTGCTCGCCACTGGCGGCGCTGGTCGCATCTACGCATCGACCACCAACGCCCTGATCAACACCGGTGACGGTGTCGGTATGGCGCTGCGCGCTGGTGTGCCGGTGCAGGACATCGAGATGTGGCAGTTCCACCCGACCGGTATTGCTGGTGCTGGTGTGCTGGTAACCGAGGGTTGCCGCGGTGAAGGTGGCTACCTGATCAACAAGCATGGCGAGCGCTTCATGGAGCGTTACGCGCCGAACGCGAAGGACCTGGCTGGTCGTGACGTCGTTGCACGTTCGATGGTCAAGGAAATTCTGGCGGGCAACGGTTGTGGTCCGGATGGCGATCACGTGATGTTGAAGCTGGATCACCTGGGCGAAGAAGTGCTGCACAGCCGTTTGCCTGGTATCTGCGAGCTGTCGAAGACCTTCGCTCACGTCGATCCGGTCGTCGCACCGGTGCCGGTTGTTCCGACCTGCCACTACATGATGGGTGGTATCGCCACCAACATCCATGGTCAGGCGATTACTCAGGACGCAAACGGCAACGACAAGATCATCGACGGTCTGTTCGCTGTGGGCGAAGTGGCCTGCGTATCCGTGCATGGCGCCAACCGTCTGGGCGGCAACTCGCTGCTCGACCTCGTCGTGTTCGGCCGCGCTGCCGGTCTGCACCTGGAGAAGGCGCTGAAGGAAGGTATCGAGCACCGCGGTGCCAGCGAAACCGATCTGGATGTTGCGCTGGGGCGTCTGGCTGGTATCAACGAGCGCAGTACTGGCGAAGACGTTGCTCCGCTGCGTAAGGAGCTGCAGAGCTGCATGCAGAACTACTTCGGTGTATTTCGTACTGGCGAATACATGCAGAAGGGTATCGCTCAGCTGGTAGATCTGCGTCAGCGTATCGCCAACGTCAAGATCTCGGACAAGAGCCTGGCGTTCAACACCGCGCGCATCGAGGCGCTTGAGTTGCAGAACCTTCTGGAAGTCGCCGAGGCTACTGCAATTGCCGCGGAGCACCGCAAGGAATCCCGTGGCGCCCATGCTCGCGAAGATTTCGAAGAGCGTGATGACGAGAATTGGCTGTGCCACACCCTGTACTTCCCGGGTGACAAGCGCGTTGCCAAGCGTGCCGTGAACTTCGCTCCGAAGACCGTTCCGGCATTCGAGCCCAAGGTTCGGACTTATTGAGGTCGCCGATATGTTGCAAGTGAGTGTTTATCGCTACAACCCCGATCAGGACGAAAAGCCGTTCATGCAGGACTTCCAGGTCAATACCGAAGGTAAAGACCTGATGGTTCTGGACGTCTTGGCTCTGATCAAGGAACAGGACCAGGGTTTCTCCTATCGTCGCTCCTGCCGCGAAGGCGTGTGCGGTTCCGACGGGATGAACATCAATGGCAAGAACGGTCTGGCTTGCATCACCCCGCTGTCCTCCGTGGTCAAGGGCAACAAGCTGGTCATCCGTCCGCTGCCAGGTCTGCCGGTCATTCGTGACTTGGTCGTCGATATGAGCATCTTCTACAAGCAGTACGAGAAAGTGCGTCCGTATCTGATGAACGATACGCCGCCGCCGGCTATCGAACGACTGCAAAGTCCGGAAGATCGCGAGAAGCTGGACGGTCTGTACGAGTGCATTCTGTGCGCTTGCTGCTCGACCAGCTGCCCGTCGTTCTGGTGGAACCCTGACAAGTTCCTCGGTCCCGCTGCGTCGCTGCAGGCCTACCGTTTCCTGGCCGACAGCCGCGATACCGAAACCGAGAACCGTCTGGCCGGTCTGGACGATCCGTTCAGTGTGTTCCGCTGCCGCGGTATCATGAACTGCGTCGACGTTTGTCCGAAGGGATTGAACCCTACCAAGGCAATCGGTCACATACGCAACATGCTGCTGCAGAGCGGTACCTGATGACACCCCGGTCGGGAAAGGTTATGCGCTAGCCTGGAATGGCCGGATTGCTTTACCCGTAACACCTGCGGCGCCGAAGTCGAAGCTCGGCGCCGTAGTTTTAGTAGGAATCCCAGCTCACAAAGCCGGGATTTCACTCTGAAAATTTGATGACCAGCAGGAGCATCCGGGTTGTGCCCGGGAACTATCTGCGCGGTCCGTAGTGGCTTTACCTGAGTCGCTGCTTCAGAACTTGGGAAGTCATGCTGCGGTTTCCACGCTGGTGGTGTCTCCTTATCGAAGGTGACCAGACATGCAAGAAAGCGTAATGCAGCGCATGTGGGACAGTGCCCACCTATCCGGTGGTAACGCTGCCTATGTGGAAGAGCTTTATGAGCTCTACCTGCACGATCCCAACGCTGTGCCCGAAGAGTGGCGCACTTACTTCCAGAAGTTGCCCTCCGGTGGCAGCGCTTCAGCCGATGTATCGCATTCGACGATCCGCGACCACTTCGTTCTGCTGGCCAAGAACCAGCGCCGTGCTCAGCCTGTCTCCGCAGGTGCTGTCAGCAGCGAGCATGAGAAGAAGCAGATCGAAGTCCTGCGCCTGATCCAGGCCTACCGAGTGCGCGGCCATCAGGCAGCACAGCTCGATCCGCTTGGCCTGCAGCAGCGCACCGCCCCCGCTGACCTGGCGATCAACAACTACGGTCTGACCGACGCCGATCTCGATACCGTATTCCGCACCGGCGACCTGGCCATGGTCAACGGCCAGGCCACTCTGCGCGAAATCGTCAAGGCTCTGCAAGAAACCTATTGCCGCACCATTGGCGCGGAATACATGCACATCGTCGATTCCGAGCAGCGCAGCTGGTTCGTCCAGCGCTTGGAAAGCGTGCGTGGCCGTCCGGAGTTTTCGCCGGAGATCAAGAGCCACCTGCTCGAGCGCCTCACCGCTGCCGAAGGTCTGGAAAAGTATCTGGGTACCAAATATCCGGGCACCAAGCGCTTCGGTCTGGAAGGTGGCGAGAGTCTGATCCCGCTGCTCGATGAGATCATCCAGCGCTCCGGCTCCTACGGCACCAAGGAAATCGTCATCGGCATGGCCCACCGTGGTCGTCTGAACGTACTGGTCAACACCTTTGGCAAGAATCCGCGCGACCTGTTCGACGAGTTCGAAGGCAAGAAGGTCGAAGGCCTGAGCTCCGGTGACGTCAAGTATCACCAGGGCTTCTCGTCCAACGTGATGACCCCTGGTGGTGAGATACACCTCGCCATGGCGTTCAACCCGTCGCATCTGGAGATCGTCTCTCCGGTGGTCGAGGGTTCGGTACGTGCTCGTCAGGACCGCCGCAACGACCCGGTTGGCGACAAGGTTCTGCCGGTCACCATCCACGGTGACGCCGCCGTCGCCGGTCAGGGTGTGGTGATGGAAACCTTCCAGATGTCGCAGACCCGTGCCTACCGCACCGGTGGCACCATCCGCATCGTGGTCAACAACCAGGTCGGCTTCACCACCAACAAGCAGGAAGATGCTCGTTCCACCGAGTACGCGACTGACGTGGCGAAGATGATCCAGGCGCCGATCTTCCACGTGAACGCAGACGATCCCGAGGCAGTGCTGTTCGTCACCCAGCTTGCCGTCGACTATCGCATGCAGTTCAAGCGTGACATCGTCATCGATCTGATCTGCTACCGTCGTCGTGGCCACAACGAAGCGGACGAACCAAGCGGTACCCAGCCGCTGATGTACCAGAAGATCGCCAAGCAGCGCACCACCCGTGAGCTGTACGCCGATTCGCTGATCCAGACCAAGGTGCTCGACGATGAGCGCGTCCAGGCAAAAGTCGACGAATATCGGACTGCGCTGGACAACGGTCTGCATGTAGTCAAGAGCCTGGTCAAGGAGCCGAACAAGGAACTGTTCGTCGATTGGCGCCCGTATCTGGGGCATGCCTGGACTGCGCGTCACGACACCAGCTTCGACCTGAAGACTTTGCAGGATCTGTCCAACAAGCTGCTGCAAACGCCTGAAGGCTTCGTGGTTCAGCGCCAGGTTTCGAAGATCCTCGAAGATCGCCAGAAGATGGGCGCCGGCGCGCTGGCCATCAACTGGGGCTATGCCGAGACCATGGCTTACGCGACGCTGCTGTTCGAAGGCCATCCGGTGCGTATCTCCGGTCAGGACGTCGGTCGCGGTACCTTCTCGCATCGTCACGCAGCGCTGCACAACCAGAAGGATGGCAGCACCTATATCCCGCTGCAGCACCTGTACGAAGGCCAGCCACGTTTCGATCTGTACGACTCCTTCCTTTCCGAGGAAGCGGTTCTCGCGTTCGAATACGGCTACGCCACCACTACGCCGAATGCGCTGGTGGTCTGGGAAGCGCAGTTCGGTGATTTCGCCAACGGTGCCCAGGTCGTGATCGACCAGTTCATCACCAGTGGGGAGCACAAGTGGGGCCGCCTGTGCGGTTTGACCATGCTGCTGCCGCACGGCTATGAAGGGCAGGGGCCTGAACACTCCTCCGCGCGTCTGGAGCGCTACCTGCAGTTGTGCGCCGAGCACAACATCCAGGTCTGCGTACCGACGACTCCGGCGCAGGTCTACCACATGCTGCGTCGCCAGGCGATTCGCCCGCTGCGCAAGCCGCTGGTAGCACTGACGCCCAAGTCGCTGCTGCGCCACAAACAGGCCATATCGACTCTGGAAGAGCTGACTCAGGGCTCGTTCCAGACCGTGATTCCGGAGATCGATCCAATCGATCCGGCCAAGGTCGAGCGCGTCATCATGTGTAGCGGCAAGGTCTACTATGACCTGCTGGACAAGCGCCGGGCGGAAGGCCGCGAAGACATCGCGATCGTCCGTATCGAACAGCTCTACCCGTTCCCGGAAGAGGATCTGGCCGAAGCGCTTGCGCCCTACCAGAACCTCAAGCACATCATCTGGTGTCAGGAAGAGCCGATGAACCAGGGCGCCTGGTACTGCAGCCAGCACCATATGCGTCGTGTGGCGACAGCGCACAAGAAGGAACTGTTCCTTCAGTACGCGGGTCGTGATGCTTCTGCGGCGCCTGCGGTCGGGTACGCTTCGATGCATGCCGAGCAGCAGGAAAAACTGCTGCAGGACGCCTTCACCGTTTAACCCATTCGTGCGAGAGGCCGCGAGCGTTCGCGGCCTCGATGTAGAAACCGAATCAATAGGACCCCTGAATAATGGCTATCGAGATCAAAGCCCCTACATTTCCGGAATCGGTCGCCGACGGCACCGTTGCCACCTGGCACAAGCAGCCGGGCGACGCGGTTAAGCGTGATGAGCTGATCGTCGACATCGAAACCGACAAGGTGGTCATGGAAGTACTGGCCGAAGCTGACGGCGTGCTGACCGAGATCGTCAAGAACGAAGGCGATACCGTGCTCAGCGGCGAGCTGCTCGGCAAGCTGGAGGCGGGCGCCACTGCGGCCGCTGCACCTGCCCCGGCTGCCGCCCCCGCTCCGGCTGCTGCTCCGGCCCCTGCCGCCAGCGCCAGTGGCGAAGAGCCGATTCTCGCCCCTGCTGCCCGCAAGCTGGCCGAAGAAAATGGCATTGACCCGAACAGCATCCGCGGTACTGGCAAGGACGGTCGTGTGACCAAGGAAGACGTCGTCGCCGCCGTCGAGGCCAAGAAGTCCGCCCCGGCTGCTGCTGCCAAGCCTGCTGCTCCGGCTGCTGCCGCGCCGATCTTCGCCGAGGGTGATCGTGTCGAGAAGCGCGTGCCGATGACCCGCCTGCGCGCCAAGGTCGCCGAGCGCCTGGTCGAAGCGCAGTCCTCCATGGCGATGCTGACGACGTTCAACGAAGTCAACATGAAGCCGATCATGGAGCTGCGCGCCAAGTACAAGGACCTCTTCGAGAAGACCCACAACGGCGTGCGTCTGGGCTTCATGTCCTTCTTCGTCAAGGCCGCAGTCGAAGCACTCAAGCGCCAGCCCGGCGTCAATGCCTCCATCGACGGTAACGACATTGTCTACCACGGTTATCAGGACATCGGCGTCGCCGTCTCCAGCGACCGCGGTCTGGTGGTTCCGGTGCTGCGCAACGCCGAGCACATGAGCCTGGCCGAGATCGAGGGCGGCATCAACAACTTCGGCAAGAAGGCCAAGGCCGGCAAACTGACCATCGAAGAGATGACCGGCGGCACCTTCACCATCTCCAACGGTGGTGTGTTCGGTTCGCTGCTGTCGACCCCGATCGTCAACCCGCCGCAGACCGCTATCCTTGGCATGCACAAGATCCAGGAACGTCCGATGGCCGTTAATGGTCAAGTGGTCATCCTGCCGATGATGTACCTGGCGCTGTCCTATGACCACCGCTTGATCGACGGCAAGGAAGCAGTGACCTTCCTGGTTACCATGAAGGACCTGCTGGAAGACCCGGCCCGTCTGCTGCTGGATATCTGATAGAAACGCCCCAGGCTGCAGTTGGCGGGTCTGGCGAAAGCCGTCCCTGCTGCCTGCAGCCTTTGGCTTTTAGCTGCTTTTAAGAGGATTCGTAATGAGCCAGAAATTCGACGTCGTCGTCATCGGTGCCGGCCCTGGCGGCTATGTGGCCGCCATTCGTGCAGCCCAGCTGGGTCTGAAGACCGCGTGTATCGAAAAATATCAGGGCAAGGACGGCAAGACCGCGCTGGGCGGTACCTGCCTGAACGTAGGTTGCATTCCTTCCAAGGCTCTGCTGGACAGCTCCTACAAGTTCCATGAAGCCCATGAGAGCTTCAAGGTTCACGGCATCAGCACCGGCGAAGTGGCTATGGACGTGCCGACCATGGTTGCGCGCAAGGACCAGATCGTTAAGAACCTCACCGGCGGTGTCTCGTCCCTGATGAAAGCCAACGGTGTGACCGTGTTCGAAGGGCATGGCAAGCTGCTGGCCGGCAAGCAGGTCGAAGTCACCGGCCTGGACGGCAACGTCCAGACGCTCGCCGCCGAGAATGTCATCCTGGCTTCCGGTTCCACTCCGGTGAACATCCCACCGGCGCCGGTTGATCAGAAAGTCATCGTCGATTCTACCGGCGCACTGGACTTCCAGAGCGTGCCGGGCAAGCTGGGCGTCATCGGTGCCGGTGTGATCGGTCTGGAGCTGGGTTCGGTCTGGGCCCGTCTCGGCGCTGAAGTCACCGTCATCGAGGCCATGGAAAAGTTCCTGCCGGCCGCGGACGAGCAGATTTCCAAGGAAGCCTTCAAGGTCCTGTCCAAGCAGGGTCTGAAGATCCTGCTGGGCGCGCGCCTGACCGGTTCGGAAGTGAAGGGCGATCAAGTGACCGTCAACTTCACCAGCGCCGAAGGCGAGCAGCAGATGACCTTCGACAAGCTGATCGTTGCAGTCGGCCGTCGTCCTGTCACCACTGACCTGCTGGCTGCCGATGCCGGCGTCGACATGGATGAGCGTGGCTTCATCTTCGTCGACGACCAGTGCGCTACCAGCGTTCCGGGCGTATACGCCATCGGTGACGTGGTTCGCGGCGCCATGCTGGCCCACAAGGCCTCGGAAGAGGGCGTGATGGTTGCCGAGCGTATCGCTGGCCACAAGACCCAGATGAACTATGACCTGATTCCGTCGGTCATCTACACTCACCCGGAAATCGCATGGGTCGGCAAGTCCGAGCAGGCACTGAAGGCCGAAGGCGTTGAAGTCAACGTCGGTACCTTCCCGTTCGCCGCCAGTGGCCGTGCCATGGCTGCCAACGACACCGCCGGCCTGGTCAAGGTCATCGCCGATGCCAAGACCGACCGCGTGTTGGGCGTGCATGTGATGGGCCCAAGCGCCGCCGAGCTGGTTCAGCAGGGCGCGATCGGCATGGAATTCGGTACCAGTGCCGAAGACCTGGGCATGATGGTGTTCTCGCATCCGACCATGTCCGAAGCGCTGCATGAAGCGGCCCTGGCAGTGAATGGCCACGCCATCCATATCGCCAATCGCAAGAAGCGCTAATCGGTTTCGTGCTGTACCCGGGCCCGACGTATCTGCAGATACGCCGGGCCTTTTGCAAACTGCAGATTCGAAAAGGATTGCAGGTCGCTGAGAGGTATCGTGAATTCGCAGATGTTTTCAGCGACTTGTGAGGGAGGCACGGCGGTTCGTCGTGCCGTAAATGCGCCAATACCAAAACAGACGGTAGAAAGCATGAATCTTCACGAGTACCAAGGTAAACAACTGTTCGCTGAATACGGTCTGCCCGTGTCCAAAGGCTACGCAGTCGATAGCCCGAAGGAAGCAGCGGAAGCCTGCGACAAGATCGGCGGCACGCAATGGGTGGTCAAAGCCCAGGTGCATGCTGGTGGACGTGGCAAGGCGGGTGGCGTAAAGCTGGTTCGCAGCAAGGATGAGGCCCGGGCATTCGCCCAGCAGTGGCTCGACAAGCGTCTGGTGACCTACCAGACCGACGCCAATGGTCAGCCGGTCAGCAAGATTCTGGTCGAGGCGTGCACCGACATCGACAAGGAGCTCTATCTGGGCGCCGTGGTCGATCGTGCCAGTCGTCGAATCGTCTTCATGGCCTCCACCGAAGGCGGCGTGGACATCGAGAAAGTCGCTCACGACACACCCGAGAAAATCCTCAAGGCAACCATCGATCCGCTGGTCGGCGCGCAGCCGTTCCAGGCGCGCGAACTGGCGTTCCAGCTGGGCCTCAAGGGGGACCAGGTCAAGCAGTTCGTGCACATCTTCGTCGGTCTTGCCCAGCTGTTCCAGGACTACGACCTGGCACTGCTCGAAGTGAATCCGCTGGTGATCAAGAAAGACGGCAACCTGCACTGCCTGGACGCCAAGATCAACATCGACAGCAACGCCATCTATCGCCAGCCGAAGCTGCGCGACATGGCAGACCCATCGCAGGACGATCCGCGCGAGGCGCATGCCGCCAAGTGGGAACTGAACTACGTGGCGCTCGACGGCAACATCGGTTGCATGGTCAACGGTGCCGGCCTGGCGATGGGCACCATGGACATCGTCAACCTGCATGGCGGTGCACCGGCGAACTTCCTCGACGTGGGCGGTGGCGCCACCGAGGAACGCGTGACCGAAGCGTTCAAGATCATTCTCTCCGACAGCAATGTCGCTGCCGTTCTGGTGAACATCTTTGGCGGCATCGTGCGTTGCGACATGATCGCCGAGGGCATCATCGGTGCCGTGCGTGAAGTGGGCGTCAAGGTGCCTGTTGTGGTTCGTCTGGAAGGCAACAACGCCGACTTGGGCGCCAAGATGCTGAGCGAGAGCGGTCTGAATATCATCGGCGCGAGCAGCCTGACCGATGCGGCCATTCAGGTTGTCAAAGCCGCGGAGGGCAAGTAATGAGCGTATTGATCAACAAGGACACCAAGGTCATCTGCCAGGGCTTCACCGGATCGCAGGGCACATTCCACTCCGAGCAGGCGATCGCCTACGGCACCAAGATGGTCGGCGGCGTCACGCCCGGCAAGGGCGGCACGATGCATCTGGGGCTGCCGGTGTTCAACACAGTCAAGGAGGCCGTGGAGGCCACCGGCGCCGATGCATCTGTGATCTACGTGCCGGCCCCGTTCTGCAAGGACTCCATCCTCGAAGCGGCATTCGGTGGTATCAAGCTGATCGTCTGCATCACCGAAGGCATCCCGACGCTGGACATGCTCGAAGTGAAGATCAAGTGCGACGAGCTTGGCGTGCGACTGATCGGGCCGAACTGCCCCGGCGTGATCACGCCCGGTGAGTGCAAGATCGGCATTCAGCCGGGCCACATCCACCAGCCGGGCAAGGTGGGCATCGTCTCGCGTTCCGGCACGCTGACCTACGAAGCCGTGAAGCAGACCACCGATGCCGGTTTCGGCCAGTCGACCTGCGTCGGCATCGGCGGTGACCCGATCCCGGGGTCGACCTTCATCGATATCCTCAAGCTGTTCCAAGACGATCCGCAGACCGAGGCCATCGTCATGATCGGCGAGATCGGCGGTTCGGCCGAAGAGGAGGCTGCCGCCTTCATCAAGGCCAACGTGACCAAGCCGGTGGTGTCCTACATTGCCGGTGTCACCGCTCCGGCTGGTAAGCGCATGGGACATGCGGGGGCGATCATCTCTGGCGGCAAGGGTACTGCGGAAGAAAAGTTCGCTGCCCTGCAGGACGCAGGCGTGAAGACCGTACGCTCTCTGGCCGACATTGGCAAAGCACTGGCAGAAGTGACCGGTTGGGCGATGAAAGCCTGACCGGACTCCAAGCGCCCGGGCAATCGCCGGGCGCTTGGATTCGAGACGTACCTCGTTGTGCCGCCGCGGCGCAACGAGTTCCATCTGTTCGCGCGATTGGCTTTCCTTCGCGCAGGCCGAGCGACAATTTTTCGCGGCCGATGCTGACGTTCCGGTCAGCATTCATCGGCGCATCGTGGCATCATTGCCGCTCATTCATACGTTTGTTCGTTTCACAAGAGCGACAGCGTGCAAGAAGAATCCGGCCCAAACGGCTGGATGATGTTTCCCCTTATCCCTGAAGGAAACCCGCACTCCATCATTCAGGCCGATATGAATCGTCGTTCCGTCGCGCTCGTGAGCTGCGCCGCGTTCATTGGTTGCCGTCATCTTCTGGTAGTTTTTCCCGCATGAATCGTTTGAAAGGTTTTGACCTGCTGGCACTTGGCTTCATGACGTTTGCGCTGTTTTTGGGCGCCGGCAATATCATTTTCCCCCCCAGCGCCGGCATGGCTGCAGGTGCGTTCATCTGGCAGGCTGCGCTTGGCTTCCTGCTGACCGGGGTCGGCCTGCCGCTATTGACGGTTGTCGCGCTGGCCCGCGTCGGCGGTGGCATGGACCGCCTGACTGCGCCGCTCGGCAATGTCGCAGGCACCGTTCTCGCAGTGGCGGTCTATTTGGCAATCGGACCGTTGTTCGCCACACCGCGTACGGCTGTCGTTTCGTTCGAGATGGGTATCGCGCCGTTCAGCGGTAACTCGGGCATGCCGCTGTTTCTCTATACGCTGGTCTTCTTCGCGGCGATGCTGTTTCTGGTGCTGAACCCGGGGCAGCTGGTCAATCGCATCGGCAAATTCATCACCCCCGTATTGCTGTCGGCATTGCTGGTGCTGGGCGGCGCTGCGATCTTCGCTCCAGCGGGTGAGGTGGGTGCCGCGACCGAGGGGTATCGGGCGTCACCGCTGATCAAAGGGTTCCTTGAGGGCTATCTGACCATGGATACGCTCGGTGCTCTGGTGTTCGGCATCGTGATCGCCACCGCCATCCGAGACCGCGGCGTGACCGAGCCGGCCCTGGTGACCCGTTATTCGATGATCGCCGGTGTGATTGCAGCCATCGGCCTTTCGCTGGTGTATCTGGCTCTGTTCTACCTCGGCGCGACGAGCCAGGGGATCGCCGCCGGCGCCGAGAACGGCGTACAGATTCTCACCACCTACGTGCAGCACACCTTCGGCACGCCGGGCAGTCTGCTTCTTGCGGTCGTCATCACATTGGCCTGTCTGACCACTGCGGTAGGCCTGACCACGGCCTGTGGCGAGTTCTTCAGTGCCTTGCTGCCGGTGTCCTATCGCGCTGTGGTGATCGTCTTTGCACTCTTCAGCCTGTTGGTCGCGAACCAAGGCCTGACACAGTTGATTAGTGTGTCGGTCCCGGTGCTGGTTGGGCTTTATCCGCTCGCCATCGTGCTGGTGGCGTTGAGTCTGCTTGATCGCTTCTGGCTGTCGGCGCCGCGGGTCTTCGTGCCGGTGATGGCAGTAACGCTGGTCTTCGGTGTGGTCGATGGCCTCGCCGCGGCCGGGCTGGGCGACTGGGTTCCGCCGCTGTTCAGCCAGTTGCCGTTGGCCGATCAGAGCATGGGCTGGTTGGTTCCGGTCTTGCTGATGCTGGTGCTGGCAATTGTTACCGACCGGCTGCTGGGTCGTGCCGAGCGTGTGCAGTCGGGCATGAAGTAAGCGTTGCGCTGCAACGCCGCTGGCTGACCAGGCGGCGCTGCAGCGCTATCGTCGGGAGCGCTGCTGGCTATAATCACGCGACGTTTCCGAGGGTGTGCCATGAGCTTGTCCGATCCAAACCTGCCTCATCTGATCGCTGTGCTGTGGTTCATCCTGTGCTGGGTCGGTTACACCCGTTACGCCAGCTGGCGGGCACGGGACACGGCCTGTCTGGCAAGCGTGCTGCATCTGTACCGGGAGGACTGGATGCAGCGGCTGCTGATGCGTGACAACCGCATTGCCGATGCCAATGTCATCGGCAATCTCGAGCGCAACGCCTCCTTCTTTGCGTCCAGTACGCTGATCATCCTCGCGGGCATTCTGACTGCATTGGGTGCGTCGGATCGCGCGGTCTCGCTGCTCGCCGATCTGCCGTTTGCGCAACCGGTCAGCCGCGGGCTGTCCGAGATCAAGCTGCTGTGTCTTGCAGTGGTCTTCGTCTACGCGTTCTTCACGTTCAGCTGGTGCATGCGCCAGTACAACTTCGCCGCCGTGCTGGTTGCCTCCGCGCCGATGGTGGGGGAGCGCAACGTCAGTGATCAGGAGCGAAGAGCTTTCGCCGATCGGGCGGCACAGGTCATTTCCATGGCCGCCAACCAGTTCAACTTCGGCTTGCGTGCCTACTACTTCGGCATGGCGACGCTTGCCTGGTTCGTTCATCCCTGGTTCTTCATGCTCGTCACGGCCGGCGTGGTGCTCATTCTCTATCGCCGGGAATTCCACTCCGACGTGCTCGAAGTCATGGTGTTCACGCCAACTTCGCCAGCCGAAGCGCCCAGGGAATAGGGCACGGGACGGGTGAGGCGGTATCATTCGCGGCTGATCCAACCGTCGAGAATTCGAATGAGCGATAGCCAGATACTCGAGCGCACCCAGCGCTTTCTGTCAGTCCTGCGGCACTGCCAGGTTCTGGGCCTGCGTGTCGAGCATGCCGACAGCCGCGGACTCACCTTGCGCCTGCCTTACAGCGAAAAGATCATCGGCAACCCGGAGACCGGAGTCGTTCATGGCGGCGCGATCACTACGCTGATGGACACCACCTGCGGGATTTCCACAGCCTGCGCACTGCCGGAACTCGAGGTCTGCCCGACGCTCGATTTGCGCATCGACTACATGCATCCGGCTGAGCCGGGGCACGACATCTTCGGTTTCGCCGAATGCTACCGCGTTACGCCGACGGTAATCTTCACCCGGGGCATCGCCTACCAGCGCGATATCAATGAGCCCATTGCCCACGCGGTGGGAACCTTCATGCGTATGGGCAAGGGCGCCCAGGGTGTGTTTGGCTCGGAGGGAAAGGCATGAGCGATTTCAACCTCAGCGAGCTGGTTCAGAAAGCGCACGCGACCAATGACTACAACTCGCTGATCCAGTTGGTGCCCTATGCTCGCCTGATCGGCATCGAGTGCCTGCGTCTGGGCGACGAGATGGTTTTTCGACTGCCGCAGAACGAGAGCAACATCGGCAACCCGCTACCGGCCATCCATGGCGGTGTCATCGCAGGCTTCATGGAGCATGCAGCGATGCTGCACCTGCTGATGTTCATGGGGGCGCCACATTTGCCCAAAATCATCGACTTCTCGATAGATTATCTGCGTGCTGGTCACTATCGTGACACCTTCGCCGCCTGCCAGGTCTGGCGCCAAGGCCGCAGGGTCGCCAATGTCGCGATCACCGCCTGGCAGACCCGTCAGGCCGAGCCCATCGCCACCGCCCGCTGCCACTTCAAGATCGACGAGCCCTGACGCATCCGACGGGGAGGCAGCGCTGCGGTATGCGCTGTTACTCCGCGACTGCGTTGAAGGAACTCGAATGGAAGCACTGTTGATACTCGGCGGCCTATTGCTGGTGTTCGCCGGTTTCGTCTGGCTGATCAGCCAGGCATTCGCGACGAGCCTGTTGTGGGGGATTGGCAGCTTGCTGCCTCCACTGACGCTGGCGTTCGTGTTCAGTCATTGGCGTGCTGCACGTCGGGCCGTGGTGCTTTCCTGTCTCGGGGTGATCCCGTTGGTGGTCGGGTTGTCGTTGCTGGCCAGTCGCGATGCTGACCGCCTGGCAGCGATCTTCAGCCTGCGCTGGCTGCCGACACAGGTTCAGCCCGAGCTGAGCATGAACATCAAAGGACAACTCAATGGTCGGGCATTTGCGCCGCAACAGGGCGAATTCATCAATGGTGTGCTGACACTGCGCGAAGGGCAGGGCTTTTTCGCCCGCCAGGAAGTCATCGTACGGCTGCGCGAGCCGGTTGATGGCGCCCTGCGCGTCGACGTGCTGCCCGACGACGCCGGACCATTACCGGAAGTCGAAATAGCCTGGCTCAGCCGCGACCGGGAATTGCCCGAAAGTCGACGTCTCGACCGTGGCTATACCCTGCATCTCGATCTGGAACCTGTCGCACCGAACAAGCTGAGTGGCGATTTCCACCTGGTCCTGCCCCCGCATTATCAGACCAGCCTCAACGGCAACGTCGAACTGTTTACCAATCGGCTGCGCTATCGCAACGGCGAGGTCGATCGTCGGCACGATTCACAGGATACGCTGGCCTTTGTCATCGAGGATTACCTGCAGCGTCGCCACGCCAGTCGCGATGTCTCGATACAACCGCTGCCGACGTTGGCGCTGCCTGCCGATGAGCTTGAGGTAAGTGTGCAGGCTACGGTCAAGGGCGAGGCGCAGGGCTTTACTCTAAATCTGATCAAGGATGCGCAGGGCTGGCAGGTCAGGGGCGACGATTATCCTGCCCTGACTGCCGACGTGATCGCGCCGGCCGCTGCCCGCGATGAAAGCCCTGCCGCCGTGAAGGCCATCCCTGTCACCGCCAAGGATCGTCATCCGGGTTTTTCACTGGAACGGTTGTTGCGCGATCCGGCTCGCTACCAACAGATGCTGGTCCGCGCGCATACCGAACGTGGCGGGGTTGCCGAGGGTCGCTTCCTGGGGCTGGATAGTGAAGGCAAGCTGATCATTCGGCGGGTCATTCGCGGGCCCGGCTTGGCCAGCTACAACCTGGCACCGGGTGAGATCGTACTACTCGAACTGGTCGAGCCATGACCGAGGGGCGGCGCAAGACACGCGCCGCCCGCCCTTGAAATCCATCGTTGTGCCCCCATCTGCCTGACATCGCCGCAGCCGCGGTCCGAGCCATTGAGATGATGTGGAGTTCGTAGACGATGAGTGTGGAGACTCAAAAAGAAACCCTGGGCTTCCAGACCGAAGTGAAGCAGCTGCTTCATCTGATGATCCATTCGCTGTACTCGAACAAGGAAATCTTCCTTCGCGAACTGATTTCCAACGCTTCCGACGCTGCTGACAAGCTGCGCTTCGAAGCACTGGCCAAGCCGGAGCTGCTCGAGGGGGGCGCCGAGCTGAAGATCCGGCTTTCCTTCGATAAGGAGGCCAAGACCGTCACCCTCGAAGACAACGGCATTGGCATGAGCCGCGAGGACGTGATCGCGCATCTGGGCACCATCGCCAAATCCGGCACTGCGGATTTTCTGAAGAATCTCTCCGGCGACCAGAAGAAGGATTCGCACCTGATCGGCCAGTTCGGTGTGGGCTTCTATTCGGCATTCATCGTCGCCGACAAGGTCGACGTTTACAGCCGCCGCGCCGGTACTCCGGCGAGCGAAGGTGTGCACTGGTCTTCGAAGGGCGAGGGCGAGTTCGAAGTCGCCACCGTCGATAAGCCCGAGCGCGGCACCCGCATCGTCCTTCACCTGAAGAAGGGTGAAGAAGAGTTCGCCGATGGCTGGCGCCTGCGCAATATCGTCAAGAAGTATTCCGACCATATCGCCTTGCCCATCGAGTTGCCGAAGGAGCCCCTATCTTCTCTGGAGAGCGATGAAGAGAAGGACAAGCCGGCGGAAACCGAATGGGAAACGGTCAACCGTGCCAGTGCCCTCTGGACCCGTCCGCGCAGCGAAGTGAAGGACGAGGAATACCAGGAGTTCTACAAGCACGTCGCTCACGACTTCGAGAACCCGCTGTCCTGGAGCCACAACAAGGTCGAGGGCAAGCTGGAGTACACCTCGCTGCTCTACGTGCCGGGCCGCGCGCCGTTCGACCTCTATCACCGCGAAGCACCCAAGGGGCTCAAGCTCTACGTACAGCGTGTGTTCATCATGGATCAGGCGGACGAGTTCCTGCCGTTGTACCTGCGCTTCATCAAGGGCGTGGTGGACTCCAATGACCTGTCGCTCAACGTCTCCCGCGAGATCCTGCAGAAGGATCCGGTGATCGACTCGATGAAATCGGCGCTGACCAAGCGCGTGCTGGACATGCTGGAGAAACTGGCCAAGGACAAGCCCGAGGACTACAAGCAATTTTGGTCGCAGTTCGGCCAGGTGCTGAAGGAAGGCCCAGCGGAAGATTTCGCCAACAAGGAGAAGATCGCCGGCCTGCTGCGCTTCGCCTCCACCAGCGATGCATCCGGCGAGCAGACGGTAGCGCTGGCCGATTACCTGGGTCGGGTGAAGGAAGGCCAGGACAAGATCTACTACCTGACCGGCGAGAGCCATGCGCAGGTCAAGAACAGTCCGCACCTGGAGGTTTTCCGCAAGAAGGGCATCGAGGTGCTGTTGCTCACCGACCGCATCGACGAGTGGCTGATGAGCTATCTCACCGAGTTCGACGGTAAGCAGTTCGTCGACGTGGCGCGTGGCGATCTGGATCTGGGCAAGCTGGACTCGGAAGAGGACAAGAAGGCCCAGGAAGAGATTGCCAAGGCCAAGGAAGGGCTGATCGAGCGTCTCAAGGGCGCGCTGGGCGACGAGGTCGCCGAGGTTCGAGTCTCGCATCGCCTGACCGACTCGCCAGCCATTCTTGCCATCGGTGAGCAGGATCTCGGCTTGCAGATGCGTCAGATCCTTGAGGCGAGCGGGCAGAAGGTGCCGGAGTCCAAGCCGATCTTCGAGATCAACCCGCAGCATCCGCTGATCGAGAAGCTGGACGCCGAGTCGGACGAAGATCGCTTCGCCGATCTTTCACACATCCTCTGCGATCAGGCCGCACTCGCGGCGGGAGACAGCCTCAAGGACCCGGCTGCCTATGTGCAGCGTCTGAACAAGCTGCTGGTCGAACTTTCGGCCTGAGCCGCTGCTGCAAGATGAAAACGGCCCGTCAACGACGGGCCGTTTTCATTTCCTTCCATTCAGACCAATACGCTGACCAGGCGAGTGCCATGGGTGAGGTTGTCGGCGACCGGACAACGCTTTTCGATCTGCTCCAGCAGCGCCTGTTTTCCCTCCCGGTCCAGATCGGCATCGATCTCGACCTTGACGCGCAGCTCCTGGAAGCCAGGGCGGACGTCCGGATCGCGGCCGAGCAGGCCGGCGGGGTCGTAGTCCGCTTCGATCTCGAAGCGCATGCCGCGTAGTTCGATCTTCTGCTGATGAGCGATGAACCGGCCGATGGTGCCGAAACAGCCCGCCACTGCAGCCATGATGGCTTCCAGTGGAGTGGGGCCGAGGTCCTGACCAGCCGCGTTCTTCGGCTGATCCATGATCAGGCGGTGGTTGCCGCACTCGACCTCGATTGCCATACCTGCATTCAATTGTCCGCGTGCGCTGATGGTCTTCAGGGCCATGGAAACATGCCTCGCTCAGTTAGGTGATCAATCAAACGCGGCACAGTGGCCCGCGTTTCTGTTCCAGGCATGCTAGGGCGCCTTGCGCTGGCCGGCCTTAATGTTTGTCAAATACGGTGGGGAGTATTGGCGCTGTGTCACGGATGAACGGTCTAGCTTAGCGGCGGTCTATTCGCTGCCTGTCCGGAGGACCACGCTTTGCCAAAAAAACGACCCGCCCTGTTGCTCGCTCTCTTTCTTTGTTTGCCGCTGGCTTGTGCTCAAGCGCGAGATTACCGCTACAGCGACGCACACCTGCATTACGTGGATTTCTTCCAGGAGACCGACGGCATGCAAAAGCTGCTCAAGGCGATGGACGCCGGCGGCATCGATCACGTCATGATCAGCGGTATTCCGGTAGCGAAGAAGTGGCACGAGAACGAGCCCAAGCGTCCGCGTTACTACGCTGGGGACGATGCGCCGGTGTACTGGTACAGCGCGACCGACGTGCTGGTCGCCGCAGCGCTGGAAGATCTGGATGAGGAGCAGCGCAAGCGCTTCCATCCGTTTCTTTCCGGCTTCAACCCTAACGACAAGAACGCCGACGCGCATATTCGCCGCATGCTGGAGCTGAACCCGGGCCTCTGGCAGGGTCTGGGGGAGGTATTCACCCGACACGATGACGTGACCGCGTTGACCGAGGGCGACACACCGCGGGCCAACAATGAGGCGCTGACGAGGGTCTACCATCTGGCGGCCGAGTTCGATCTGCCGGTGCTGCTGCATTCGAACATCACCTCCAAGCGCGAGCGCAATCCGCTCTATCTCGCCGAGCTGGAGGAGCCGCTGCGCAATCATCCGCATACGCGCTTTATCTGGGCTCATGCCGGAACCAGCATGGAGCTGCACCGACACCAGGAGAAGCTTGAATTCCTGCACGATACGGTCAGCCGCCTGCTCGATGACTATCCGAATCTGTACATCGACCTTTCCTGGACGATGTTGCAACCTTATCTGCTGGACGAAGATAAGCGTCCCGACCCGAAGTGGGTCGCGCTG